>Ga0209589_1002010_pt1 | contig 34675 bp, 13 predicted proteins | sample CowpeawhiteBW_FD_187525 | JGI IMG/M metagenome (GOLD analysis project Ga0209589, IMG submission 187525) | Root nodule microbial communities of legume samples collected from California USA - Cow pea white BW (SPAdes) (version 2) | ecosystem: Host-associated > Plants > Roots > Nodule | place: USA...
AAAAATAAAAAGTGTGTAATATATATATATATATATATATATATATATATATATATATTTGCAAATTCTATTTTTGTAAAACATAGCCTTAAGGAATATAAATATATTTATGTGCATACAACATTTTCTATGAATGTGAGATAGTGTGGTAGATGATAGGTGATCAAATGATACATTCATTAGTGTTGTTTTGCCATTTTAACCTGCGTTATAGGCATCAGTTATCACTTAACCAAAACATAAAATAGCACAGTGGCCTTTTTGCAATTATTTTCAACTTTTATACCTCAGTTCAACATATACTTGAAGCAGAAAACGCCTTTCTACTTCGGTTCTCAGAAAATCGATGTCAGAAGGTCTTATATGCCTCGATTTTGAAGACCCGAAGTCTAGAAGTTGACTAATATTTCAAAAATGCCATTGGGGCAGCGATGTTTGGCCTCAAGTGGAATTGGACCGCTGCCAAAAATTGAATCAAGGCTATAAGGTTCGTTAGGGTTCAAAAATCGTGAATTACTTTTCTTCTTCTTCTTCTACCTCGTGCGCGTGTTCTCTCTCTGGAAAACAGTTTTGGCCACCCACCCACCCACCTCCTTCGTTGTTGTTGCGGCTGCTGCGTTCCAGCCACTCGCGAGTACTAGACATTTGGCTCATTTGCGTTTTAGCTTGGCAAAGTGTGATTCAGGGCTCGTGAATTGGGCATGAGTTCATTGTGTTGCAGGTGCGTGGGTGGAGATCTGTCGTTGATGGTAGCGAGACGTGTAGGTGGCGACAGTGTGAAGAAACTCGCCGTTGCGACGGAGGTGGTTTCACGATTTAGGGGAGGAGGCGCAATTTAGGGTTTGTGATTTACTGCAGATGGTTGATTTTTTTTCGCGTTTCTTCAAGTTTTGTGGTGGCGCAATTTACGAATTGGTCTTATGGTGAAGGAGAAGATTGTGGTGCGAATCTTTGGTGGTGAGTTTCGGACGTGGTGGTGGCTGATAGAGTTGCGATGGAACCATGATGGTTGTCTAGGATTTTTGGTGAAGAAGATGGAATGCAGAAAGGCACATATGGCCTCGGTTCTCAGCAAAACCGAGATAGAATATGGAGTTTCTGCTTCGGTTAAGACCCGAGGCAAAAGGTTGACCTTTTTTGGCCTCGTGGTAATAAGTTAAGGTGACCTTTAATTTAATGACAAATAAGTTGCATCAATAGTGGTTACGTTTATGATCAAAATATATCTATATTTGGCTTTTAACTATGTCTTAAATAATAATCAAGTTATTATGGTTATAAAGTGCTCCAAGTATAAGAAAATAAAATATTTGCAATTCCTTTTTCTTTGTAGCCGTAAAAAAATGTATAGGTGTACATATTTCTTTGTAATAGGATTTTGAATAGACATATTTATATTTCAATTCTGGGCCAACTTTAGGCCTCCATTTAGGCCAAGAGAGAGGTGCCCAAATACATGAAAAGTGATGTCTCGAAGAGAAGGCTTGAATAAAGAGTCCCAAATCACTTAGAAAATCCTTTTCCAAGCTGTCAACACCCAATTTCGTCTGAGTAAATGCATTTGTTTTTGTTAAAAAAACAATAATAAAAAAAATAATATATAAAATAATAATAATAATAATAAATAATAAAATAAAATAAAAAATATGTTTTGATTGATGGTAGGTTTTTTTTAACTTTAATTCTACGATGGGAAAAAAGAAAAAAAAAGAAGAAAAACCAAGAGAAGGAGAATCTAATTTATTTTTAATTATCACACTCTTTTCATAAGCCAAAATGTTTTGTACATATTTTCACCCCCACTGTTTGCTATTTACACTCCTCACATGACATGTCAGTAAAAGACGTTTCATAATTTCTATTTTTAGAGAAGGGTATAGTATTAGGAGCAATATTTTTTAATAATAATTTGAATAAATATCTTGCATTTACGCTTATGTGATGCGTCTCATTGATTTGTCAACCAGGGAAGATATTATTAGAAGTAAATCTTCCCGATAATAATGTTTTTTTAGAGAATGGTATGATTTTAATAGTTAGAAGAAAATATTTCTGGTAATAATTAGGATCAATTATATGAATAATATGTTATGATTTGATCACGATCTTTATGTGATAGAAAATATGATTCTAGTAATTACAAACAATCTTTCGTTAATAATTATAATCAATACCGTGGATATTATATGACCATTTAATTTCTATAATATGTTTCATCAGGACCAATTACTTCCTCATATATTTTATTATAATTAAAGACTAGGATTTTAGTGGTACCCCAATGTGCCTATATAAGCACAAAACTTCTCTAATGTAAGACAGAAAAAAAATCGGAAAACCCCTCTCGTTTTTTATTACCAGAGCTCACATGCAAAAGGGGGTCACGTTAAGATAAATTCTTTTTGCTCCTAATGTTATTCATGATTCTATTATAATATCAAATGTATGATCGTTTGAACTATTGCATGAATAAATGTGTTTGGTGTTCGCATGTTAGATGATGTTGGGTTTGTCATTGATGTGCTCAACCTTTATCTTTCCTTTTAATTGGAATGCCATTTAAATAATAAAAAATTCTTTCGTAGGCTTTAATTCTCTCTAAAAAAAGATAATAATAAATAAAAAATAAAAAAATATATTATTTCTTTTACATGAATATCATGTCAAGTCTTGGACTTGCTTAATAATAAAAACACATTCATAGGATTTTAATTCTTTTTTTAAAATTAATAATAATAATAAAAAATTAAAATTATAAAATCATTTTAAATATCATGTCAAATCTCAGATTTGCTTGATAACTAGATCTTTATCAAGTAGAATCTCGAGTTCTCTTTATATTAGTAATATATATATATATATATATATATATATATATATATATATATATATATATATATATATATCTAAAATTTAAAATAATAATAATAATATCAAACAACTTTTTTTAAAAGAACTACGTTGTCCTTGATTTTTCAGATGAAAATACGTAGGAGCAAGGTACAATCCTCGTCGGGCCCAAAATTTAAAAAAAAAATTGTTTTAATCTTTAATATTTTTGTATGTGTTTTTTATTTTGTTTGATTTTTTGGGGAATAACAAATATTTTAAGCATCAAATTCTACTTTGCACACTTAATTAAAGAGAGAATCGTCTTAAGACGGGCGTTGTGGGGTGTTAATACCTTTCCCACACGTAACCGACTCTCGAATCGAAATTTGGTTTTGAAGACCATTCTTTTAAGGTTTTTCTATAGTTTTCCATAATAAACTATGGTGGCGACTCCTTTGTTTTTTTTTAAATTATTTTTGCTGTCCTGCCGCGATCTCGGTTGCGACAGATGGCGACTCCACTAGGGACATGTTTGAGAGTCAATCCTATTACTTGAGTGTGCAAAAGGTATGTTGTTTTAATATATTTTTTTCCCTATGTCTTTTGTTCTATTTCATGTATATTTATCTATCTTTGTTTGTCTTGATGTCATCTTTATTTGCTTTGATGTCTTCATATGATTATATTGTTAAAATTATTGAACCTAGAGTAGAAGACAATAGCTATATATGTCTAGGAATTTTCTAGTTATTTTGCATGTGTGGATTTGGGTAGTCTTAGGTTGCTCCCTTCACACACTAGACATGGTAGGCTAGTGCATTCATTTTAATATTGGGGTCCTATACCCATACCTGAGTTAGCCATTAGGAGTGGAGGTCCAACGATTGTTATGCTAGATCTCGGATCTACTTAACTATTGTGAAGACTTCATCTAGAGTTTGCTTCTTCTGGACATGCCACATATGTTAGGTCGCCTATCATTGTGGATTATGTTCTAGGGTTGACTTCAGCTCCAGAGGCCATTGAGATTATTTAGAATTATCCCTTGAATTATCACGAAAAAGCCCGTAGACCAGAAAATAGATTTTCTCTACACCTTCTAGGACATAAAGGGAGAGTGCACTATCTCTTTATTTTTTTTAATATTCATTTTTTATAAAATTAAGTAGTTAAACTGTGTCAGATTTGCATCAACATATCATGTAAATAAGGGCCTCTCGAGGTGCATATATGTATTACATCTCATTAGGCAAGTTAGTTAAATGCATATCATGCAAGTTTTTTTTAATAATTGCATCACAATTACATCAACATATCATGTAAATGCCTCTTGGGCCATAAGAATGCATTACATCCACATCTTATCTTCATTCATGCATGGTACCATGCACATAGTTTTAAGGTAAATAACATTTTTACATTTACTTAACACGTAACATGGATCCACTTTGGATTCATGTCAAAATGTATAATGCATAATATTCATCCCATTGTTTTTTCATGCCACCTTGCATAGTACATACCATACATACACTCACATGCATGTGTATAGGTAGTTTCCAAATTTGTAGCATCTTGCATTTTTGTCACTTTGCATAACACATAACATCCATCAACACCACATCTTGAAAAAAAATTTCACTATAATAAATTAAAAATTAATTGTTTCCCATTTTTTGCTAATAAATTCTTGGAATCTTGAGAAAGGTGAAAAAAAAAGAAAATAGATTATTCTCTGGTCAAATCAGTTAGTTGAATAAATATTTTTTTAAAGCGGCATGCTTTTAAAACATTGCTCTAATATGTGTACATGGAATTACTCAAATTCATTTCCTTTCCCATCACCTTGCCCTCATAAATCTTTCTTTTGTATTCCTTGGAGATCATCATAAAGGTGGCATGTGCCCTAAAATGAATTTAAGTTGAAGTAAGTCTTTGAACACAGAAAAAAAAGAAAAAAATGAAGAAAAGTCTGCTGGACTGAAAATCCAAGAGGGCGGTCTAGACAAGAATATGAAAACAAAAAATAGAAAATAATACAAAAAATAGTAAGGGCAAACAAGGGGCAACCTCTAATGTGATTGAATTTTTTCCCCTTTGCTTAAAGCTTTTGAAAGTAAAACAATCATGAGTTGAAATGATGTGTGGTCATGTTTCTTTATCAAGAAAAAAAATGATCTTCCTTTGTTACCCATTTTGATCCTATAAAAAAATCAAAATATTTTCCTCAGTACCCTGAACAAGGGTCACCTTCATACTGAAGTTAACATAATGTTTGCATCTATTTCATTTGACTTGTAATTCACCAATAAAAAAAAGAAAAAAGTTTAGGTAGTGAAAAAAGAGTTGGAAAAAAGGAGAAACAAGAGTTGGAAAGTGAAAAAAAAAGTGGTGAACAAAGGTAGTCAAATGAATTTTAGGTGCAACATTAGATAAAGACTCTTGTTTTAAATAACCTTTATATTATTTATTTTGAGCCTTCACTATCCATTTTTTTATATACCTTAGCCTAGCCACAATACAAGCCTAATAAAATCCACACAAATCAATGATTGATTGTTGTTTTTTGAAAACTTTAATTTAGAGGAAAATATTTTGTCATGTTAAGAGGTTTGTCAGAAAAAAAATGAAAAAGTGTTCAAAGATTTGCTTTCAAACACTGGGGCAGTTTATTTTTGGTTGTCATATTTCCATCGAGATCAAAATTAGCATGAGTAGTCAAATCAAGGTCATGCCCTCTCATTCTTTCATTCTTCATGCGTTTCCTGTCATATTTTCTGCTTTGAGCCTAAACTTTGATTTACCTTTCTCCTACCATTACTCATTCTTCTCACCTTGAAATAAATTGGCGAGACGTTTCACTTGCTGTTCTTACAGTCAGATATCTTGAATTTGAAAAATTATTGACTTTGATTGTCAAGCTTACATTGGGGCAATTAGTATGAAATCTCCCATTATTTTCAACATTCTCATGTTATCAACAACTGATTCAAGCTCAAATACATTTTGCACCCGAAGACCAATCTGTATCCTCAAATTGGGGCAAATTTTGAAGTCTCCATCCTTTTTTTATCAATAATTGGGACAAGCCCAAACACACCTCATGTCCTGAAGTTAACTCTTAACTATCAAATTTGGGCAACTCCTTAGTCAATTACCTCATCTAATCCCTTCCAAGAACTTTGGCAATTTCATGTATGTCACTCAAATAGTGTTCAAAAAGCAATGATACAGAAGCGAGTTTCTCAATAAACTGATCATACCAAAGAATATATTTCAAAGAAAAAAAAAATCAAAATAGAAGAATTCCATAAATCTAAAAATAACAACAGATTGGGGATCAATTGAAATAAGTTTGATACAATGTAAAAGGTGAAAAAATACATGAGGGCATGCTTCATGCATAGATTCATATCTAATCATGAATACATCATTAACTTTTATGAAAAAAAAAATTTAACAAAGGAACTTTCATCATGCATTTATACATTAATTCATACATCAAAGTTTCAAATTGGTACATGTAAAAGTAAATCATAACATGTTCATCATACACTAATATTGTAATTGTATTCAAAAAGAAAATCCATTAGTCATGCCAACATTATCTTTCACTATGCATGTTTGAAATAAACATAACAACATTATCACACATCATAATCAATGTTAAAAAAATATATGCATGTATATCATGAAAAAAAAGTCATAACAAGCATCAACATATTCTTGCACTCATAAAAAGAAAATTCATAACATGTGTTAGCATTTGCATGCATTCATACACATGACATCAATTGTCAAACAAAAAATATCCAAACATGTGTTAGAAAATTAGGTTCTATGTAGTATTTGGTTCAAAAAAAGTCACATACATGCCAACACATTCATGCATATATCATATTATATTAGCATATTCATGCACATATCAAATTATGTTAGCGTATTCATGTATGCATAAATCATCTAAATGCTCAAAAATAAAAATTCACAACATGTCTTAATCATCATGCATCATGTACATGCATCATACTTCTTTTTATGAAATGAAAAAATTCTTGTCACTTTTGCGAATCGAAACCATCTTTCTTTGTGAGTCAAGGTTTCCACACCTTGTTTCTATGTGAGTCAAGGTTTCCACACCTTGCCAAGGTTCCTACACCTTGTTTCTATATGAGTCAAGGTTTCCACACCTTGCCAAGGTTCCCACTCCTTGTTTCTATGTAAGTCAAGGTTTTCACACCTTGACAAGGTTCCTACACCTTGTTTCTATATGAGTCAAGGTTTCCACACCTTGCCAAGGTTTCCACACCTTGCCAAGGTTTCCACACCTTGCCAAGGTTTCCACACCTTGTTTCTATGTGAGTCAAGGTTTCCACACCTTGCCAAGGTTTCCACACACTATTTCTATGTAAGTCAAGGTTTCCACACCTTGCTAAGGTTTCCACACCTTGTTTCTATGTGAGTCAAGGTTTCCACACCTTGCTAAGGTTCCCACACCTTGTTTCTATATAAGTCAAGGTTTCCACACTTTGCCAAGGTACCCACACCTTGTTTCTATGTAAGTCAAGGTTTCCACACCTTGCGAAGAATCTCACACCTTGTAGCTACGTTAGTCAAGGTTTCTACACCTTGCCAAGGTTCCCACACCTTGTAGCTACGTTAGTCAAGATTTCTACACCTTGCCAAGGTTTCTACACCTTGTTTTTAAGTCGGCCAAGGTTTCCACACCTTGCCAATGTTTCTACACATTGTTTCTATGCTAGTCAAAGTTTTCACACATTGCCATCATTTTTTATACACTTTTTTTTACGTTAAACAAGGTTCACAAACCAATTCATCTAAGTCATCTATTTTGCTTCATAAATTTGTCCATCTAGAGATTCAAGTATACACTTATCACATGATTTGTCAAGAACAAATATGATTCTCATTCATTCATGCATTTACAAAATTCAATTCGAATTTCACATATTAGAACCCTCTTCATAGAATGGTTACAAACTTTCATTTCAATATCGGCCCCCTACTAGGTAATGGTCAAATTCAAGTTTTCTTTTGGTATCTCAGCCCTCTGTGAGGCAATGGTCGAGTGTAGGTTTTCTTTTGATATATCGGCCCTCTGCTAGGCAATGGTCGAGTTCAGGTTTCGTTTGGTATATCGGCCCTCTACGAGGCAATGGTCGGACCAGGTTTTCTTTTGGCATATCGGCCCTCTACGAGGCAGTGGTCGAGGTTAGGTTTTTTGTTGTTATATCGGCCATCTGCGAGGCAATGGTCGGGTTCAGGTTTTCTTTTGGTATCTCGGCCCTCTACGAGGCAATGGTCGAGTGCAGGTTTTCTTTTGTTATATCGGCCCTCTGCGAGGCAATGGTCGAGTTCTTTTTTTTTCATTTTTGAAACCCGAATGAAATTAGTGTTTTTATCTTTACTTATCTTTTACTATGATAATATGAAAATTTCACTTTCATATTATCTAGTCAAATCTAAGTAAAGAGTGGCAGCTGTCAACACCCAATTTCATCCGGGTAAATGCATTTGTTTTGTTAAAAAAATAATAATAATAAAATAAGTAATATATAAAATAATAATAATAATAATAAAATAAAATAAAAATATGTTTTGATTGATGGTAGGTTTTTTTAACTTTAATTCTACCATGGGAAAAAAGAAGAAGAAAAAACTAAGAGAATGAGAATCTAATTTATTTTTAATTATCACATTCTTTTCATAAGCCCAAATCTTTTGTACATATTTTCACCCCCACCGTTTGCTATTTACACTTTTCACATGACATGTCAGACAAGGACGTTTCATAATTTCTGTTTTTAGAGAAAGGTATAATATTAGGAGCAATATTTTTTTTATAATAATTAGAATAAATATCTTGCATTTACGCTTATGTGATGTGTCTCATTGATTTGTCAGTCAGGGAAGATATTATTAGAAGTAAATGTTCCCGAGAATAATGTCTTTTTAGAGAATGGTACGATTTTAATAGTTAGAAGAAAATATTTCTGGTAATAATTAGGATCAATTATATGAATAATATGTTATGATTTGATCACGATCTTTATGTGAAAGAAAATATGATTCTAGTAATTACAGGAAATATTTCGTTAATAATTATAATCAATATCGGGGATATTATGTGACCATTTAATTTCTATAATATGTTTCATCAGGACCAATTATTTCCTCATATATTTTATTATAACTAAAGTCTAGGATTTCAGTGGTACCCTAAGGTGCCTATATAAGCACAAAACTTCATGCAAGACAGAAAAAAATTCGAAAAACCCCTATCCTTTTTTATTACCATGCAAAAGGGGGTCACCTTAAGGTAAATTTTTTTTGCTCCTAATGTTATTCATGATTCTCTTATAATATCAAATGTATCATCGTTTGAACTGTTATATGAATAAATGTGTTTGGGGTTCGCATGTTAGATGATTTTGGATTTGTCATTGATGTGCTCAACCTTTCTCTTTCCCTTTAATTGGAATGTCATTTATCTTGATAAATAAAAAAGTTTCTTTCGTAGGCTTTAATTCTCTCTAAAAAAAGATAATAATAAATAAAAAATAAAAAATAATATTATTTCTTTTACATGAATATATGTCAAGTCTCGGACTTGCTTGATAATCAAAACACTCCTTCATAGGCTTTTAATTCTCTTTTTTTTAAATTAATAATAGTAATAATAAATAAAAATTATAAAATCATTTTAAATATCATGTCAAATCTCGGATTTGCTTGATAACTAAATCTTTAGCAGGTAGAATATTGGGTTCTCTTCATATTAATTATATATATATATATATATATATATATACTAAAATTTAAAATAATAATAATAATATCAAACAGCTTTTTTTAAGAGAACTACGTTATCTTTGATTTTCCAAATGGAAATACATAGGAGCGAGGTACAATCCTCGTCGGGCCCAAAAAAAAATTGTTTTAATCTTTAATATTTTTGTATGTGTTTTTTATTTTGTTTGATTTTTTGGGGAATAATAAATATTTTAAGCATCAAATTCTAATTTGAACACTTAATTAAGGAGGGAACCGTCTTAAGACGGATGTTGTGGGGGTGTTAATACCTTCCCCACACGTAACCGACTCTTGAATCCAAATTTGGTTTTGAAGACCATTCTTTTAAGGTTTTTCTATAGTTTTCCATAATAAACTATGGTGGCGACTCATCTGTTTTTTTTTTAAAATTATTTTTGCCGTCCCGCCGCGATCTCGGTTACGACACAAGCCAAAGATTTGGTCTTGTATAACCCTTGAAGGTTCCACCTAAAGTGCTCCAAGTCTCACATCTCTTAGGCTAGTGTGTAAGAGAAGCTATACCATTCTATAAATAACGTTTCTTGGCTCTTGTAAAAATCATTTTTTAATCACTTTGGAATTTCATGGTTTGGCATCAAGAGGAAAGTCACCAGGACAAGAGAGTTCAATTTGGTTTATGGACCTTCATCATGTGAAAAGCAATTAAGAATTAAATAGTTTTGTTTTCAACTTTGTGAAATTGATATCTAGAACAATTGTAGATTAATTCTTCGATGGCTTTTTGGATGGAAGAGCCATTTTATGTTTTCTTATTTGCTTTCAGATTCAACTGAATTTGAGATTCTCGAAAATTAGCGTAGTTATGAATGAAGTGTTTTCTCTTAAATTGTATAATTGAATCTTCGAAAGAGGCCTTGAAGGTTTGTTAGGATGACAGTCAGAGTGGTAGAGCTTGAGAAGAAATATTGCAAAGGACAAAATATTTTCTCATAACTTGTATTCTCATGTTTGTTATCAATTGAAAACTTGAAAATTTATATTTCTTGATATACTCTTTGTTAGATAATCTTAAGTTTTGTTAGATAATCTTTAATTTTGTTAGATAATATTTAGATTATGTTTTAGATGATGGAGTTGTTTTTACTTAGCAAAGTGATATGGTATTTTATATTAGTAGTTGTTATTTTAGTTAGTTGGAGTATCTAAGATTTAGTTTGATAATATGGGATATTAGATTAGATTAAGATTTAGTTTGGTTTATTAATATTTGGTTTATAATTGGATATATAATAGCACATTCTCCATCAATGAAAAACACCACAGTGAGTTACGTTGCATATTCTTTTAGTGCGTGTGAGTTTTTTCCAACAAAATGGTATCAGAGCTTTATGCTCTGAGTACTACCGGGTGAAAACAAAAAGGAGAAAGAGTGAGAAAAAAATAAGGAGAGAGAGTGAAATAGTGTGAGCAAAAAAAAGTGTGTGCTTGATTGCTTTGTGAGAAAAAAAAGGAGAGATGGCTAAAGTTGTTAATGGTATGACGATGCCGCAATTGACAAAGAAAACAAATTATCATAATTGGTGTATGCAAATGAAGACCCTTTTGGGATCCCAAGACATTTGAGATATAGTGGACAGCGGATACGAAAAACCTGCAGAGGACGCAAATCAAATGGTGACCTAGATTACCGCGTTGAAGAAGACGCGAGTGAAAGACAAGTTGGCTTTGTATTTCTTGTACAATGCGATGGACGAGTCAGGCTTTGAGAAGATTGCAAACGTTCCATCTTCAAAGGAAGCATGGGATATTCTAGAGGTTGCATACAGAGGGAACTACTGGGTCAGACAAGTTCGGCTTCAAGATCTCAAAAGAGAGTTTGAAGGGTTGAAGATGGGAGATAAAAAGTAGGTAATCGAGAAAATAACTCGGGTAGAGAAGGTCGCCAACCAACTCGGCAAGAATGGAGAGCCAATGTCAACAAGTCAGGTTGTGGAAAAAATCTTGAGGTCATTGACAGATGATTTCGAGAGCATTGTATGTGCCATCGAGGAGCCGAAGGACCTGTCAGTTCTCTCAATGGAAGAACTTGTCAGGTCATTGAAGGCCCATGAACAAAGGAGAGGAAAGAAGCATGAATCACGTGATGAAGCACTACAAGCATAACTTGATTTGAATGAAACTCGGAATACTCAAAGACGAGGTCATTGAGGTAGAGGACGAGGTGGCCGAGGTCGAGATGGACGTGAAAAAGGTGATGTTGAAGAGAGCATGGATCAAACCAAGCAGTAGAATTGGCATGGCTGTGGTCAAGAAAGGGGCCAAGGAGATTAGTCCAAGTTAGAAGTGGAATGTTTTAGGTGTGGCAAGTACGACCATTACACAAGAGACTGCAGATCGGCAAGTTGTGGCAAGGTCGATCATATAGCAAAATATTGTCAATCGAAAAAAAAAGAGAAAAATCTTCTCACAGAGGAAGATGAGGAGGAGGAGATAGGGATTTTAATGATGATGCAAAACTCCAATGCCGAATTCAAAAGTGGTAAATTGAAAGTTGAGTGGCGTTCAGGCCATGTGAAGGAAAGGAGATCAAGTGACGAGCTTAGTCCAGGTTGTTTAAACTCGGTCTGGTATCTGGACACTGGAGCGAGCAATCACATGTGTGGAGATGAAAGTTTCTTCAACAAACTCACCAAGGTGGAGGTCGAATTAGTGTCATGTAGAGATGATTCTAAGATGGTGATAAAAGGGTGTGGAACAATCCAACACATTTAGCAGGATGGTCGGGTTGGAGAAATCAATGATGTCTACTATGTTCCTGAGTTGAAGAGTAATATTTTGAGCATAGGTCCGATAGTGGAGAAAGGAAACTCGATTCTAATAAAGAAACAAGTATTGTACTTGAAGGACAAGCATGGTTGGCTAGCAGCCCGAGTAGAAAAGAAGAAAAATCGGATGTACAAATTGGAGTTGAGCATCCTGCAGAAAATGTGTTTGAAACGTGTGGACAGTGAAAGTATGTAGCTCAGGGATGAGAACAAACAAGTGGAGAAGTCGGCAAAAAGGTTGAGTGTCATAAATCATTCCAATAGCAGGGAGAGGTTGTCAAGACGTGTGGACAACTTGAAAAGTTTGTCAAAGAGTGTGGAGATCTCAAACAACCCGAAAAAGGGACTTGGAGAGCTCGGCGGAGCATGAGGTCAACTTAGTTAGCTTCGTGGGAAGTTCGAATAGCTTGGTGGAGCAAGTGGAGTGCCCAGCTCATTCGAGGGAGCAAGTGATCACCTTGAAAAGCTTAGCAAGGAGCCTAGGTAGCTCGGTAGAGTGTCCAACTAGCTCAGATAGCACAGCACGGATTATGGATGCTCGGATCTTGAACAAGTAGAGCAGTTGCATGCCGAGAAGGATCTAAGAGTTGTACTGGAAGTGCAAGATGAGAAGTGGCGACTTGGAATGGAGGATAAGTTCAGTGTGAAGAAGGTGTGGGAATTGTCTAATCTCTTAAAGAGAGCTCGGCCTATTCAAAGGAATCCAGTTAATGACAAGTCGGCCACAAAGACAATAAAGAATCCAACAAAGGGTAAGTCAGCCAAGGTTAAGATGAAGTCGGTCAAAGAGAAGATCAAGTCGGACAAAGAGAAGATCAAGTTAGTCAAAGAAAAAAGCAAGTTGGCTATGGAAATAAAAGATTGTTTGGGATGAGAGAAGAAAAAAATTTAAGATTATGGGGGAGTTTTGTTAGATAATATTTAATTTTGTTAGATAATTTTTAGATTATGTTTTAGATAATGGAGTTGTTTTTATTTAGCAAAGTGATAGGGTATTTTATATTTGGTGAATTAGATTTAAATTAGTTGTTATTTTAGTTAGTCGGAGTATCTAAGATTTAGTTTGATAATATGGGATTTAGATAAGATTAGATTAGATTAAGATTTAGTTTGGTTTGTTAATATTTGGTTTGAAATTGGCTATATAATAGCCCATTCTCCATCAATGAAAAACACCACAGTGAGTTATGTTGCATATTCTTTTAGTGTATGTGAGTATTTTGCAACAAACTCATTTTATGTTTCTTTTCTTGCCATAAGCAAAAATGAAGTAAATATAATATTTCAATAATTTTTCTTTGACTCTGCGGTGGTACATCATGTCATTATAACTTTAGGCAAATTTTCCTAGTCTCAAACATTTTGCTCTTGCTTTACAGATTCTTTGTGCTCTAATGGACGCTATATCTTTAATCTTCATTAATAGTTCCTGAAAATGAATTATCATCAACACTTGTTTTCACATTAACAGTTAGTTTCACCAGCCAATCTAATTTTCGGTTTTTATTCATTTTAGGCTATGATACACCGATACTTTAATTTGTGACACGTATCTGTATCTGATACTTTAAAATGCTTTACTGATACTTATCAATGAAGTATATAATATATAAACTAATACTGTTTTTATAATAACAATAATTTATAAATTTTTATTTTGAAAATATTTAATACATTTTAATTTAATCTGGATTCACACGTGAATAGTCATATATTTCTCATGTTTTAAAAAAAAATTGTATATTTTTCAATATCCATATATCTTGTATCTAGTCTTATATTAACATATCTAATTCACATGTCGTATTTGTGCATCATAGGTTTTAGATATTTATATGATGCATATAAGATTTTGTTCTCAATGGGCAATCTGATTTGGTTTCCCTTTGTCAACATTAAATAACATTATAACTCAAATATGCAGAAAAGAAAAACAAGAACTAATCAAACATTAAAGAACACAAATATGCAGAAAAAGAAAACAATCACTCCCATTTGCACCTAATTTGATGTTTGTGTCTGAATTCGTAAGTTAGCACCATTCTGCTATCCATTGCCTTTAATACAAAACTTTCTACAAGCACATAGCAACCAAATTTCACCCACTTGTTCATTACACCTTCAAACTTCTCCACTCTTTCCACTCTCATTTGCCTTTCATTCCCTGAAACCCACCCAACTCTTTCTTGCTCCCATTTCATTCCATCAACAATTTCCAAACTCAGTCCAACACTTCTTTCAGACGCTCCATCGCCAAAACTCCTGAACCACACCACTTTCTCATCATCCACACCATGCTCATCCCAAACAGCTTCCCTTCCTTCAACCTTGGCAACTTCTGTTTGAACAACAACATCTACAAACACATCATGGTTCTCACCACTGTGTTCATTGTTTTCCTTCGAAAATATCTTCTCCCATCTTTGCTCAAGTGTCAACTCATAGAACACTGACTTCTTCATCTGTTCCTTCAGTCTTATTCCTTCTTTCACAAACATAAAAGGACAGTACCACTTTCCAACAACCACCGATTCAGACCTATCATTAGACAGTGGAAAGTTGACACCAGGAAGCTTGGCACGCAAGGAATCATTGGCGCCTAAAGCTTCACGTAAATGGTAATTGCTGGGAGTGCGAGTATAAACTGTCCAACCTTTATACCTCAATAAACCAGAAGGAATTCCGTCTGAGGCAACCGACTTTGCATGGAAACCGTAATTCTTTTTCATGATTTCAACCTGCTGATAAACATCAGAGGGATCCAAAGGTCTTGGTTTAACATCGTGGACAAAGCTGCAACATAAACAGGTTCCCATGTTCTCTTCCTTTGAACTTGTGCTAGCTTTTCTGAAATCAATTCAAGAATCAAAATGATATTTGAAAACACACTTGTCAAATGCAATAACTTTTGTTTCTAGATCTGTTAAGATAATATCATTAGTATCGATAATCTGTTTTCTTGTCGGTAATTCTTGTTACGATTTTCTTATTTTCAAGGTTAGAAAAAGAAGTCATATTTAAATTATCCTTCATTTCAACTCTTAAATAAAGTAAGTATATTGAGACGAATATTATCCAAAATGTTCAGAATTATTAGACTTGAACTGAAATACACTTTAGAATTTCTGTATTGTTTGCGTGGGACTTACCAGAATGTGAAAACATGCTTCTTTGTTTGTCAAAGTTTCTCGCAAATAAGTTGAATTAGACAGACAGCATAATACTAATGTGTGTTTAATACTTAAAAGTTTATAGATTGGATTCTAAAATTTATGGAGGCCATTTTTCATTCTGGTGCAGAAAGAGTGGTTGGGGGAAATACTTTAGTTATCCTGAAACCACATAAAAAGCGTCCTTTGAACTTTAACTGAAATAAAAAGTGATAAGAATTCATACCCTTGATGCTTCCCCCTCCTTCTTATCACATAGTAGCGGTTTGATGAGAGTGGTTGATTCAACACTGGAACAAACAAGGCTTCTTCATCGTCACTTCCATAGTTGATGGTTAAATTTTTGTCCTGAGGAAAGGGAAGATCCCTGATATTAGAGTCCTTGCACAAACCAAAACATGAGTATGTCTGAGCTTCTTCATCAAAGATTACAAGATAACCTGAATTTGGTCCTGCTGGAGGAGGCTCTGAAAGAGCACCGGGGTTCCTTTTGTACATGGAAAGGGGTCTTGTCACATACATTTTCTTCTCACTCTCGTATCTTTTTCTGCAGCTTAACAACGCATACATACTAATAGTTGTTTTGGTTTCATATATACGTGTCTGTACAAAAATCAATTCATTGACTTAGTCAAAGTGCTGTGGATAGAATACGAATGGTATATTCATATACAATATTTTTCGTGTACGACAAATAAATAATATTTAATTATATATACGTGTTTATCCATCTAATATAAAAAACACTGCCTTCTTATCACGGTAATGTAAAAAAATAGTTGGAACTTTGAATGGACTACAATCAATTTATTTATTACGTAAAAGCGTGTGGATGAGTTTGCAATAAATGGGTCAACTATATACGATGTTCATTGGTATAATCCCATGGAATATTTTACATTCACAATAACCAATATTGAATTTATCGGAAACTAATATGAAATTCATAATTGAATGACTAAATGTAAAACACAATAAATCATAGGAAAAAGGTTAAAGTATTTTTTTTAGATGATTTAAAAATTCTTCATAAAGGAGCATTTGGCGTTGGATATATTAAAAGAAAAAGAATATAAAAAAAAATTAACCACATAAAGTATTTGACAAACTATACCTAAAATATTGGAAGAACATAGGCTTCTATATAATTTTTATTTAGTTTTTTCTTTAATTGAATAGAATTATTGATATCTAAATATTTAACCAAGTTACATATTCAAACTTCCATCCTTTAAATAAACAGATGGTCATAATCTGTAATTTGGTTTTAGTTTCCTGATTCAACCGTGACAGCATGATAATGAACCACACGTAACTTAGCTGCTACGGAATGTCCTATATACGACTAATCAGATATGTGTGTGCTGAAATTTCTTTGTATGTAGGTCGATGACAGATTATTTTTAAGCAACTAAAGGAACTTTTTTTATCAAAAAAATACTATGAATTTATAAATAATTAAAGGACGCGAGGTATTCCGATCCGTTTACAGTATATACAAAACAAATACTTAGGGTATGTTCTTTGGGTGATGATTTGAGAGGAAGGGAGATGATTGATTTGGGTTGATTAAAAGATGATATTTATGTTATTTTTTTTATGGATTTAAGGATAATAGTGGAGTGGATTTGAGAGTAATTTTTGTGAAAGTTTGTGAAGAATTTAACTGATGTGACTAAAAAAATTAAATTTAATAGATGAAAATGTCGAATGACTTAATTGTCCTTAGTGTTAAAAAAATATAATAAAATGATATTTAGATAAATTGTAATTAGTTTTTCATATATTATTATCATAAATAAAAATATTATTAATATTTATTAATTGAAAAAAAAATTAAAAGGTTAAATTACTCTTTTGGTCCTTCTATTTGTCATGAAATTTCATTTTGGTCCTCAAGTTTTTCGTTGTCTCAATTTGGTCCTCATTTTCTTAAAAATGACTCAATTTGATCCTCACCGTTAACTTTGACTAGACAATGTTAAGTCAAAAAATGACTCAATTTGATCCTCACCATTAACTTTGACTAGACAATGTTAAATCAACGCCACGTGTCAATTTCTGATTTTTTTTTTAATTTTTTTAATTTTTTTTAATTTTTTAATTTTTTTAATTTTTTTATTATTTTGACACGTGTCACTTCACTGTTGTGCCACGTGTCAAAGTGACTCAATTTGGTCCCTATATTTGTTTTTAGTTTCAATTTAGTCCCAAATTTTGTCAAAATGAAGCAATATTGTCCTCCTTATATTGAGACTCAATTTAATCTTTATATACAACTTATGATGATATTCTTAATAAAATTGACGTTTTTATTAAATATTTGTAGAAATATTTTTAAATAAGTTTTTTTTAGTTTTATTATTAAACAAAGTTAAACCCCAAACTTAATTTCAAAAGTTAACAATTTTGTCATCATATATAAAGGCATCAAGTGTATCATATTATACAAACTTAGTAAAAATTAAAAATCAAATAACTTGTCACACATAAGTTTAGGAACTAAATTTCAAGTTAAAAACAAAATCAAAGTCCAATATTTTGTGTAGAATTTAAAGTTAATTTAAAATATTTATAGAAATATTTAATAAAAATATTAATTTTAGTAAGAATATCACCATAAAATTTATAAAAAAGTAAATTTAGTAACAATTTAAGAAAGAACAATGTTGCTTCATTTTTGCAAAAATTGGAACTAAATTGAAACTATAAACAAATATAGGGACCAAATTGAGTCACTTTGACACATGACACAACTTTGAAGTGACACGTGTCAAAAATAAAAGAAAATTAAGAAAAAAATTAAAAAATTAAAAAAATTAAAATAAAAAAAATAAAAATTAAAAAAATTAAAATTAAAAAATTAAAAATTAAAAAAAATTAAAAAAAAAATCAAAAAACCAGAAGTTGACACTTGGCGTTGACTTTAACACCGTTTGGTCAAAGTTAACGGTGAAGACCAAATTGAGTCATTTTTAAGAAAGTAAGGACCAAATTGAGACAACGAAAAACTTGAGGACCATAATGAAATTATGATAAATAGAGGGACCAAAAGAGTAATTTAACCTAAAATTGTTATTAGTATAATCTAATATTATTATATTTTTTAAATATTATATATATAGTTATATAAATAAATTATTTATTTTAAAATAGTAAAAATTATAATAATTTTCTTAATCTAACTATAAAAGAAAACAGAAAAAAATCAACCTACGCAACAGTACCATGGCAAACACATTTTTTAACTTAATGTTGGTCTACTAAACAATAATAACTAAAGAATTATACAAAACTAAAATATCTTAACACTTCAACTTCCACTTATCCATCAATTAATGGAAATCAACCAAATATTGTAAATGACTATAAGGTCAATATGATCTACTATATTAGTTTTATGAAATCGATATTAAAAAAATACTACTTATTTCAAATTAAATGATTGTTATTGTAAAAATATACACAAAGTTAAAAAATATTTGACTTTCTTATATCATGTAACTATAAACTTAAATATTATATTTATAATCAAATATAATTATAACACTTAATAATATTATATAAATTAATTAATTTTTCAAATATTATAATTATTTATTATTTTTCTTAACACATAATTAAAAAAGAAAACAAAATTTGTCTACGTAACTCTCATCTCAACCGTACATCTTCAACACCTTTACCCCGATAAATCACAATCATTGCAATCAAACACAAATACAAACATAGAAAGGTAAGTTAACATAAACAACACATGACCTTCAATTTAAAACATATACCTCATTATCACAAATTATCCACGTAACCAAAATTTCACACTCAATTCAAACATTGTCTTATAGAACATTCTAGAGTCACAAGTTCCCATAGAACTTCCACCAACTCACACAAAGTTGTCAACTTACATAGAGCTACCAGATATCCGCTCATGTGAAACTACCAATTGATACTCTCTCATACAGTTTCAACCAATCGCTCACACAAAACTATTTATTGCTTACTCACGCAGAGCTCTCAGTCACTCATTCCACAAAGTCTGCCATATATCTTAACCCACATAGGATTTGTCACCTATACAAAGACTTATAGAGCCCATTCGTGGTCACACATAGAATTAGAGAGTCCCCTTCACTATATCAACTCATCTATTTACGGTGAAACTTTCACCAAAAATTCAGTTATGTTCTAAGAGAATATATATATATATATATATATATATATATATATAACAGTTTGGATATATTTCCTATATTATGGAATCTAATTTTTTTATACAACTTATTTACACTTAATCTCTTAGAAAATTTATATAATATCATCTTAATTGATGTGAGACCCATTTCTTTTTGTCTTAAAACGTTTGGGCTTGGCTTTACTAGAGGGCCCATAGCCAGCTCCCTTGTCCCTAGAAACCCCCCAACTGCCCTTTCACTTTCCATTATGCCTCTCATTATAAAGACAACTCACTAACCCTCTCTCGTTTTATCCAACAGAGGCTCTGCTAGGACTTGAGCAAGTTCCTCCTCCAAGTAAGTTGAGCTCAATCTTTCGTATTATTCTCATTTTCTAGTTCAGATGCTTTGGGTTCTATCTTAAGGGCTCCGTAAGATCTCACTTTTTGTATATCTATGTTCACATTTTCAGCTCCTTAAATTGTTCCAGGTTCTTATGTTCCTTCCTCTTAGAGCCCCCCTCACAATAACTTTTGTCAAGGTAAGAGAAGCTAGAACTCAAAGACTTTTAAAATGATTTGCTTGATTTTTGCTTGAGATTGTGTTTTAAAATGTACTGGATTGGTGTTTGTGTACTGTGGAGTTGATTCCATGCTTGTTTGGTATGTGAGTGTAAATGGGGTTCTGTTGTGCTCGCCTAAGCGAGTGGTTTTTTCGCCTAAACGAGAAGGTCTCACCTAAGCGAAGAGCTCTTGCCTGAGCGAGAATAGCAGAAGCTCGTCCCTACACTATGTCGCGAGTTATCGCCTGAGCGAAGGCCTTCCTCTTGAGCGAGAGTAATCTCGCCTAAGCGAGATGGTTTAGCTTAAGCGAGAACTCGTGGATGTCCAGTAGTATATGTGGGCAATCTTGCCTAAGCATAAACTTTTAGCTTGAGTGAGAAGCTTTTGTCGCTTGAGCGAGAGTTCTTTAGCTTGAGCGAGATTGACAGCAGATTGTTTTTGAATTATTTGGTTGCTTCCATGATTGATTGATTTACTCCTTAAAGCTTAAAGTATGATACCATGTATGTTTTATATGATGTAATGAGACTGAAATTGATGTGTTGGTATGAAATGAGACATGACCTGGTTGATTGGTTGTGTATTGGCATGAGATTATAATGCTTGAGATGACATGTGGAATGTTGTTGGTAAAAGAGTTTCATGGGAAACTCTTAGTGACAGTGTGGTTAGTCTACGCCTTGATATAGGTGATGTCTAGATAAAGGAACATATCCTGAACTCGATAATTGTTCACACTCATATAAAGTAGAATGAATTATGTGGTAAGAGTGGCAGGAGGTCCTAGTATAGATGGCAAATAAACTTGTCTCTGTGGGTATTGCCCGAACTCGTCCCCGTTTTCATGGAGAATCCCTGCATTGACTAGGTATGGGTATGGGTATGGGGAATCCACGACTTTTTCAATTGGGTATGGTCATGGGTATGGGGATGTCCATATCCCCACCATAATACTCGTCCTCGCCATATCTTCGTCCTCGTTTAAGTTATTAAAATATTCACAATTAATTAAGTAATCACACACACACACACACATATATATATATATATATATGTACTTTCTATTTTAAATTTTTTCTAATTATTTGGTTTGTTATGAAACTCATTCGCATCTCCAATATATTTTTCATCTTATCATAACCTTATGTAATTATGTTAAAATGATGTATGTCAATTAAAAAAATTTTATGTCTCACATTTGAATATTTCTATTATTTTTTAATATTTTAATTTATTGTATATTTTTCTTTCACATGAGAATGTTTAATACTCTCAATTTAAGTGTTTAATAGCATAAACCTTTCATTACTAGGTAATATAAAAAACAAATTCTTTACTTATTATTATTAATTTTTGTTTCATTTGAAGAACTCTTTTGTTTCCCTAAAACCATTTTTGTTATGTCTCAACCATTGAGTATATATGTTGATATTTTAAAAGTTTTCTTAGATCTCTAAGGTATTTTTCATCCTACGATGAAGGCGTGACCAACCATGATACCTTCATAGAAGCACCCTCAAGAAGGATCAATAGAAGCATATCTAGAGGGGAGTCTTCTATTCCATCACTTTTATCTTTATTTTGCATTACTTTAATTTGAATTCCCTAAGTTGGTTTTTAGTTGACTTATTTTGGTTGACTTGTTGACTTTGACCCAAAGTTGACCTTTGACCAAGATTAGCTTAACTTAAACCAAAATGCTAATCTTTGTTTGTTTTGTTTTTGTAGGAAATTAAAGAAAGTAGAGCATGCTAGGTGGTGCATGGTGATTGGAGCATGTGGATGATGTGGAGGAGAGAAGGAAAAGCATAAAGCATAAAGTAAAAGCAAAAGTAGACATGTACCTTGTCTCCTTTTGCCTTTTTGGTTTATTCCTTTGAAGGCTACTTGATCTCCTTCCTCTTTTGGCCTAGAATCCTCATGGAAATGCATCCACCAACCAAGTGCTCTCCTTTTGGCCGTGTGGTACTCTAGCTTAGGAAATTAGGGTTTGCTAGTTAATCCATTTCATGTTTATGCTAAAGGAACCCTATGGACTTTTATTTAAAGGGGGCTCCTTGTCTTGTAAAAGGGTTGATCATTTGATGTTATAAACTTGTGTTTCAACCATCCAAAACCGTGAGCTCTCCTTCCATGAAGTGAACTCACCTTTGCCTTATCTTGCTTGCAAGTGGCAGCACCATCACTCATCTCTAAGGTTTGGTTGGCTTAGATCTCCCCCGTATGAGTGGCGTGCTTCCTCCATTGCACCACCTTCTATGCTTTCCATTTTATTTGTTTCTTCTTTCATTTTTGTTCTTTAAGTGTCGCTAAATCCGTGTGTGTTTGAATTGGAATCCAACTCTCTTCTCCCTTTCATCAGCTTGAGAAATGAACCTTCACATCTAGATAGCATGCTATCTTAATGTCCAGTGAAAATTTTCGAAAAGCTTTCTTAAGCAACTTCACCAAATTCGTATATCTAAAAGGAAACAAGATAATCCTTCATCATCCTATCATACCTTTAATTATACATTATACATTTGTTTTCCTTTGTGTGATTTATTTCAATAGTCTCTCAAATTGTTTCTAAGACACAAATTTGTTAATTTTTTAATATTTTTATTTGTTGTTTATTTTCAACATGTAAAATACTATTTCGATATAATTTATCTAATTATTTTTTATTTTCTAACTCATTATCAATCAAAATGTAATTTTTTCACTATAATTGTGTAAATGACTTTTATTTACTACAATATAAAAATTTAATGTAATTGCCCTGAATATCTTTTTATCCCCATCCAACATATATTGGAGTTCAAAATATACAAGATCTATGTGAAAATTTTATTATTATGTTTATTATTTGTTCTTGTTTCATTTTGATCAAGTGATGTATTATAATTTTTATTAGTGTATAAAAAAGAAATTCATTAGAATTTAAAAAATTGAATTAATAAACATATAAATATATTTTAAATTATTTTTAAATTTTATCAACTAGATTTCATTAATGTTAACAATTTTCTAATTTAATAAATGTTTTGGTTCTCATGAAATTTTATTTGGTATTCTAATATAAAATGTAAACAATTATAATTTATTTCAAAGTACGAAGAAACAACCATCCTCCTAATTTTGAATATTTCATAATATTATGTTTCCTTTTCTGTAGTTGAAGTAGTAAGAAAACGGGTACAGGTGTGCGTATGAGATTATACTCGTTACCCGGTGGGAATGGGGATGCGACAAAAGTTTGATACCCGTTGGATTTGGGTATGGATATGAGGATGGATTTTTTCTACGGGGAGAGATATGGGATAGCGAAACTCGTACCCGCCCCGACACGTTGCCATCCCTAAGTCCTAGTCTTAAGAGTTGTTTGAGCCTGGGACAAAATGGGATTAACCTTGTATGTGGATGGATGATAACCCCTTATGTCTAGACTCTACAGAGTTTATAAACCAGCATAAGTGCATACTTCCTTTAGAATTCTAAATCAAGCGCATAATCTGGATGATTGAGTCAAAGAGTCTGATTGTTTCCTATCACATGTTTTGGATGCCTACTATTTTTCTTGTTTATAACCTGTTTTATAATTTGCTTGCTCAATATCATATAAAAAAAACATTTTCCTATAGCTTACCCTTTCTCTCTTTGTTTGTGTTCTCTGTTTGACTTTTCCTTTTTGTAATGATCACTGTGTGAACAAATGTGGAAGCTCCTTGTGGTCGTTCAGGTGATGGAGATCCAACTATCTAGGCTATGTCCTATTTTACGCTTGTTTAGAGCATAATTTGTGTACTATTATTTATTAATTTCCTTGCTCTATGAGCAACCTTTTGGACAACTGTTCCATTTCAAACTCTGTTTATGACATGTGTTTGTGCCTTAGCTTTCCTTTTCTTACAACACGAATGATTGTAATGATTAAACCCTTATATGCTCTTGTCACGTGCTGTATTTATATTATAACTATGTGATGCTTCGTTTAGTAGAAATTTTCTATTAAAAAAATGGGATTTCACATTTTTTATAGTATCAAAGCCTTCATTGCTTAGAGTTTGTGTGCTTGTGCATGCTTAGCTTTCATTGTGTTTTCCTGGTAGTTAACTTTCTAGTCTATTCAAGATTAGACTGATGGTTTCTCCTGTGTGAGCAGAGATATGACACCTCATTGTGTAGTGCAATTGAAGTTATGGCTGCAACACTGGACCAATAAAGTAATGCCATGTTGCAGCAGCATGAGGCTTGAATGTAGCGCCATGAGGTGCCTCTTGAGCAGCAACAAATAGTGATGTAGTAGATAGAGGCTAGAAGAATGGCTTTTGAGGTTGCTCAAAAGCAACATCTAGAGGCCCTCCAGCAGTTGGAAGAAAATATGGTTGGTGGTCCTATCTACGGTCCCCAACATCGACCCCTGCCCCCTGAATGGAGCTTAAAGGATTTCCTGAAGTATCAATCTGCCAAGTTTGATGGTAAGACCAGTCTTGACCTTGCGGACCAGTGGAGGAAGGACATGGAACGAATCTTCGATGCCAAGAGGTGTCTTGATGAGAGCAGGTTGGCTTATATACTCAGTGTACATGTTGATTGGAGAGGTCGAGAATTGGTGGGTCAACATGAAGTTGATCATGGAAGAAATGAGAGAACATATCACCTAGGAAGCCTTCAAGAAGAATTTCCTCCCCGAGTACTTCCCAGATAGTGTGAGATACGCTAAGGAGGTGGAATTCCTCTAGTTGACTTAAGGAAACACATCTGTGGCTGAGTATGCTGAAAGATTCAAGCACCTAGGGTGCTTCTACATTATGCCATTGGCTAAGGAGTGTCAATGTAAGAAGTTTGAGAATGGACTTCATGGAGATATCAGGTTCATGGTGATACCACTATCCATCAAGGACTTTGCAGCTTTGGTGGAGAGAACTCGAGTTATGAAGAGGATGAAGGCCGAGGTGGAGGCTCAACAGAGTCATCATCAATAAAAGGTCAATGGATCATCTAGGTCCAAACCTAGATTAGAGGAAAGGGAAAAATCTTATGCTAGACCGTAACCTTAGGTGGCTAAGGGGTTCCCATCTCAACAATCGTCTATGCCTAGGTGTTATCAGTGTAATGGGCCACATCTGATGAGCGCATGTCCCCAATTGGCAGATACGCGGAAGTGCCATGGTAAGGGGCTATGGTGAAGCCCTAGTGCAGGCTCAACAGAAGAGGGGAGGCAGCAGGCCTGAGGCTGCGGCTAGAGTTTATGCGATGACTAGAGCAGAAGCGGTTGGTTTAGGTAACCTTGTTATTGGTTTTTGTGTGATTGTTGGAAAAAGTTGTTGTGTGCTGTTTGATTCTAGAGCGACATACTTTTTTGTGTCAGGCCGCTTACTTGTTGTAAGTGGTGGGGAACTTAGGGAGTAGTTTGCGTATCTGCTGAATATAAGAAAAACTATTTGCTTTTATTCATGAAGTTTGGGTGCCTCGTTAAAAACTCCCTAGCCAAAACTCTCCTTATGGAAAAAATGCCAAGTGAGGAAAAAGAGTACACCCAGGGTTCAATGTATTCATTACATTGACCAAGTTAGCTAAAGTAAAACTTTAGGTGAGATACATTCCACGTGTTCGGTATCTCTTCTCCTGATAGTAGCTCGAGTCTATAGGCGCCTCCTCTTGCATCTTCTCGTATTCGATATGGGTCATCCCAATTGGATGAGAACTTACCGTTCTTTTTTCTTGCATTACTGGCCATTCTCCTTTAACGAACGTTCGTGAGCATAGGTTTGAGTTGTATTTCCTAGCCGCTCTCTATTTTACCGCTATGTTCCGAATTTGCGCTTTTTCTCGTAACTCAGTTAATAGATCTAGGTAGGTGCACAGATTCTATTGGTTTTGGTTGGGATCGTATACTTGACGGTGTAAGGAAGGTTCACCAATTTCGACTGGTAGCATTGCTTCCGCACCGTAAACTAAGCTAAAAGGGGATTCGTTAGTGGTGGATTGGGGGGGTGCATCTATAGGCCTATAATACTTCTAACAAATCTTCTGGCCATCGACCCTTTACGCCATTTAATCATTTTCGTAACTCAACCAATATGACCTTGTTGGCAGCTCCGGCTTGTCCATTGGTTTGTGGATGCTCTACGGAGCTGGTGATGTGTTTGATGCCAAGGCCGATGTAGAGTTTGGCGAGCTCTTTATCTATAAATTGCCGACCATTGTCGGTTATGATAGTGTGCGGAACTCCATATTGGAATATGATGTCCTTCCATACAAATTGTTGGACTTGTTGTGCTATGATTGTGGCCAATGGCTTAGCTTCTATCCATTTCGTAAAATAGTCAATTCTGACAATGAGGAATTTCACTTGTCCTTTCCCCAAGGTGAAGGGTCCCAAGAAATTAGGGAACACAAATAATGCCTTACCTCAACCCTTAACCTCTCGAGCCGGCTCCTTCTTGACTTGTACATATCATCCCCTAACGTAGGCAGTCTGGACCCTTTGGGGGTTACCTGCGGTAAGGGCTTTGACGATCAAGTCAGCAAAAAGGCTCTCAAAAGTCAAATCTCACATTAGAGAATTAATGAAAGCGTAACTTTAATTGTTGGGGTCCTCTTCTGTTTATTGAATCATTAAATGTGTCTACCCCTTCTTGTGGGCTAGGCCTTCTTCGAGTCATTTTAGGCCAATACCTAGATTCCTTATGGCCTTGGGCTGAGCCCAAGTTATGAGTGTTTGTGACAGGCTTAAATTCGGAGTTAACGACCCTATGTTCAATATGACACTCTATAGTGATCTTGTTTAACCTATTACCCATATATTGTTTCTATTTGTGGGGCTATACCGAGGCGGTTTTGGCCGTGTATTTTATCCAAGTATGCCTAGGTATAGTACAAATAATAATAATAATAATAATAATAGTAAAAATAATAATAATAATAGTCAAAATAATAATAAAATTAAATAATAATAAAATATTAATAATAATAGTAAATAAAATAATAATAATAATAATAATAATAATAATAGCAATAATAATAATGACTAGTAATAATAATATATAAATAATAATAATAATAATGATAATAAAAATATTAATTATAATAATAATAGTAATAATTATAATAATAAATAATCATTATAATAATAGTAATAATAATAATAATTGTGCCGCATATAGGAGAAAAACTCTAAACATCACGACAAGTAAAAAAAAAGAATCATGATAATCATAGTAGTGATGAAGTCACGCAGAGTACTCAAAACGGAAACCACAAGCATACACATACTCTCTCTAAAATTGGCATACAACAAACATCAAGAGGTTAAACGATAAAAGAATTTGGTTCTGAAGAAGGCTTTCATGCATAAATATATAATGCAATTGCATATAATATCATTAAAACAAGAAAATGTAGCTCCCCTAACCTGGATTTCTTGCATCAAAGCTCTTCTAGAGTCTAACCCTTCTAGTTTCCTTCTTTGACGGCTACGGTTTTTTGAACGTCTCTCCTCACCGCCAAAATAATATGAGCGCAAAAGAACTATTTTGTGTTCACTAAGGTTCAAACCCACAACCTCATAAATACAAAGTCAAAGCACAACCAACCAACCAATTCATGTTTTATGATGTTTTATGCACACATGTGCTTATACATTAAGTCACGAGATCTTATCCCCATGCAAAACAAATTAAATAATTAATTAACACCACAATGTCATACACAAGACTTGAATCCAAGTCCTTTCATATAATCAAGTACTCTTAAACACTTGAGCTAATATTATTCCTTGTCTTCTCTCTCCACATTAATTAACTTAAAGATTTTGGCCCTCAAATTTATTAAATATTTATTTATTTTTCCGAGGTCTTACAGGGTGCCCAATAGCATTATGTTTTACATAGACCCGCGGTACACCTCTAGCTTCTGGTAGACACTACAAAATGCTTTGGGAAGCAGGTTGACGAAGAGTTCTCCTTATCATCCTCAGAAAGATAGGCAAACAGAGCGAGTGATCTAGTCCTTAGAGGGACAGGTTGTAGGCCTCATAGACTAGGCAAAAATCTTATGTAAATCGGAGAAGGAGACCCTTGCAGTTTGCAGTTGGGGATCATCTATTCTTGAGGGTGACCCGAACCAGTAGTGTGGAAAGGGCTATCTGCTTAAGGCAACTATCTCATGGGTTTCTTGGTCCCTATCAAATCTTGAGAAGGATTAGACTAGTGGCTTTATGAGATTGGCTTACCTCCTCATTTGGCTAATCTCCATCCGTTTTCCATGTCTCCCAACTGAGAAAGTATGTGCCCGACCTGTCTCATGTGCTTGAGGCTGAGGATGTGCTAGTGAGGGAGGATCTCACATTGGAGGTACAACCTGTTGGTTTGCAGGACTGCTAAGTTAAACAACTTCGGGGAAAATCCATCAGTCTTGTCAAGTTCATCTGGGACCGGAGGATAGGTGACTCTACATAGGAGCTAGAGGAGGAGGAAGTCATGTCCACATTTATTTTCTGGTAAGTCTTAATTTTTGAGGTCAGAAATTTTTGTTATTGGAGAGATTATGAGACCCATTTCTTTTTGTCTTAAAATGTTTGGGCTTGGCTTTACTAGAGGGCCCATAGCCAGCCCCCTTGTCCCACAAATCCCCTAACTGCCTTTTCGCTTTCCATTCTGCCTCCCATTCCAAAGACAACTCACTAACCCTCTCTCTTTTTCTCCAATAGCGGCTCTGCTATCGCTTGAGCAAGTTCCTCCTCCAAGTACATTGAGCTCAAGCTTTCGTATTATTCTCCTTTTCTAGTTCAGATGCTTTGATTTCTGTCTTGAGGACTCCTTAAGATCTCACTTTTTCATCTGTCTATGTTCACATTTTCAACTCCTTAAACTATTCAAGGTTCTTGTGTTCCTTCCTCTTAGGGCCCCCCTCATAGTAGCCTTTTTCAAGGTAAGGGAAGCTAAAACTCAAAGACTCCTAAAATGATTTGCCTGATTTTTGCTTAAGATTATGTTTTAAAATGTATTGGATTAGTGTTTGTGTGTTGTGGATTTGATTCCATGCTTGTTTGGTACTCTTTTCTGGCTTTGCAACGTTAGTGTAGATGGGGATCTGTTGTGCGCGCCTAAGAGTGTGGGTTTTTCGCCCAAAAAAGAAGCTCTTGTCTAAGCGAGGAGCTCTCGCCTAAGCGAGAATAGCAAAAGCTCATCCCTGCACTCTGTTGCGAGTTGTCACCTAAGTGAAGGCCTTCCGCCTGAGCGAGAGTAATCTCGCCTAAGTGAGATGGTTTAGCTTAAGCGAGAACTCGTGGATGCTCTAGTGCTATATGTTGGCAATCTCGCCCAAGCAAGAGCTTTTAGCTTGAGCGAGAGCTCTTTAGCTTTAATGAGATTGACAACAGATTGGTTTTGAATTATTTCGTTGCTTCCATGATTGATTGATTTACTTCTTAAAGCTTAAAGTATGATACCATGTATGTTTTATTTGATGTAATGAGACTAAAATTGATGTGTTGGTATGAAATGAGACATGACCTGGTTGGTTGGCTGTGCATTGGCATGAAATTATAATGCTTGAGATGACATGTGGAATGTTGTTGGTAAAAGAGATTCACGGGAAACTCTCGGTGACAATGTGCTTAGTCTATCCTTGATATAGGAGATGTCTAGATAAAGGAAGGTATCCTGAACTCTGATAATCATTCACACTCATATAAAGTAGAATGAATTTGGTGGTAAGAGTGGCAGGAGGTCCTAGTCTTGGGAGTTGTTCGAGCCTGAAACAGAATGGGATTAACCTTATGTGTGATTGGGTGATAACCCTTGTGTTTAGACTCTGCAAAGTTGAGAAACCAGCAAAGGTGCATACTTCCTTTAGAATTATATATCAAGTGCATAATCCGAATGATTGAGTCAAAGAGTCTGATTGTTTGCTATCACATGTTTTGAGTGCCTACTGTTTTGCTTGTTTATAGCCTGTTTTAACATTTGCTTGCTCAATATCTTGTATAAAAATATTTTACTCTAACTTACCCTTTCTCTCTGTGTTTGTGTTCTCTATTTGGCTTGTCCTTTTTGCAATGATCACCAAATATTTGGTGTGAGCAGATGTGGAAGCTCCTGGTGGTCGTTTAGGTGATGGAGATGTAGTCGTGTAGGGCTATGTCCTATTTTATGCTTGTTTGGAGACAATTTGTCTACTGTTATTTAGTAATTTCCTTGCTCTATGAGCAACCTTTTGGATAATTGTTCCATTTTGAACTCTATTTATGGCATGTGTTTGTGGCTTAGCTTTCCTTTCCTTAATGCACAAATGATTGTAATGATTGAACCCTCATATTCTTCTTGTCGCGTGCTCTATTTATGTTATAATCATGTGATGCTTGGTTTGGTAGAAATTTTCTATTAAAAAAATGGGATGTCACAATTGAAATATTATTTACCAAATCTTATTTATTAAAAAAATATTTTAAATAAAATTAATCTTTTAAATTAAATAATTATTAAAACTTTTATCTCTTAAAAAATATTTAAATAAAATAAATTTAAAAAATTAATAAATCATTTTATCTCTTATTATAATATTTTTAAATAAAATAGATCTTTTAAATTATATAATTAACGAGACATTTTATCTTTCATTTAAAATATATATTTAACCTTTTTTCTCATTATTATAATCTTCAGATCTCACATTATTCACATATCTTATTTTTGATACAATAAAAATATAAAAAAATTAATTTTATTTAAATTCTTTTAATTCAAAAGAAAAATAATAAATAAGTTTCTTTATACGTCTGACTAATAACTTAACAATGAATATGTCCAAGTCAGTATATTAAACAAAAATCTCTCATTTCCGAAAATCCCTAACTAATTCAATATCAACTTTTCTAACTCATTCCAAATTGTTGTTACTTCTAACATAATAAAATTCTAAATATAATAGTAATCAAGTTCAATTATCCATTCACAATCGTAGAAAATTAAATAAAAATTACAATGTAAAGGATGTTAACAATAATCTCCAATTTTCTAAAATATGTGAATATTTCTATTGAAAGCTATCTCTATCTCTTCTCAATTTCAAATTACCCCTGTTGAGTAGTGGATAAACATGTCCATTTAAGTGCACACCTACATAAATTTGTATTATAGAATATTCTTCTGTGTAATCCATGTTTTAAACAATCTTTATTTTTTACAAAAGTACACCTATTCCACAAAATGTAGTTGAATTGGATTGATTATAAAATCCGCATATTAAAAATAAAATAAAAAAACGTTGCACCGATGAATGATCCACACACTTTTGTACAACTATCCAACTCTAGTCCTAACACATTTAATTTGAAAAAGAAAATAATTTTGAAATTAAACTACACTTGATGGAGCTCCAACATGTGGTGGCTCGTAGAAACTCCATAGACAGTGGAAATGGAATGGAGACAAATGTTTAAGACTCTTGTAGCAATGAAATTTGGAGTGGTGAAGGAGAACTAGGCTAGAAGCTAGGCTAGTGGAAGGTGGTTAGAGGAAATGTTGTAAACCTCTAGCTTAGGTGCTCTCAAAATAATAGAAGGGCAGACTGATCTCAACACAAACATTCTATTAGAAATTTTAAGAGTAAACTCTTCAAAGTGCAATAGAACTCTCTTTTATAGAAGAGAAGGTACTAATGCACATGCACATGAAATGCGTTTGGAAATGAAATGCAAGTCTTGGAGAAGAAGTCTCTCTCGGCCCTTGGATGCTCATGATGGCTTGAATTTGTGACAAGTGGCATGACACTCCTTGGAAAGCTAGAAGTTGCACCTCCCTTGTGGTGAATGGGGTGTCTTGGCCAAAGCTCCTTATTGGGCTTGAATTAGCCAAATTAAAATCCAATGAACAAGTTTATTTTAGCCTACTATTTATGAAAGCAAGGCCTAAACAATGGATCCAATTTAAAAGACTATTTTATGCTCAATCATGCAATCTCTTCATATTTTCGCATCTTCTTTGACCCATGAAAAGAGTAATTGAAGCCCATGAGAAGTGTGGCCATTTTGAGGAAAGTCCATTTGGATCTTCTTTAGAATGCTCCTTGTTATTAGGCCTCTTGGTAGACTTTGGATTTGAGATGCATGTGGGCCATGGATTAGGCCTTGAGCATGATGTGGGCCTAGAGGGTCTTCATCAACACTTCAATAATTACTTATGACTAAAGTAACTTTAATGATCCAATATGTACTACTTCACTACCAACAATCACTTAAGCGTTAAAATTCTTTGTTAATTATAGGAAAACTAATTTTCTCACTATTTATCTCTCAACTTTCTATTAAAATATTATAATTCCAGGAAAAAATAATAAATGAACTCCATCAAGCATATAGAACTATAGATCCAATTTCTAGAAAAGAAATTCCTATTTTTAAAAATCATAATTAATTACATAAAGATTGTCTTTGTATAACTTCAGCTCTCATGTATTCATAATTTATTGGTTAAATTACTCTTTTGGTCCCTCTATTTGTCATGAAATTTCAGTTTGATCCTCAAGTTCTTCGTTATCTCAATTTGGTCCTCATTTTCTTAAAAATGACTCAATTTGGTCCTCACTGTTAGTTTGACAAGACGATACTAAAGTCAACACCACAAGTCAATTTCTGGTTTTTTTGAATTTTTTTGAATTTGTTATACGTGTCACTTCATAGTTGTGCGACGTGTCAAAGTGACTCAATTTGGTCCCTATATTTGTTTTTAGTTTCAATTTAGTTCCAATTTTTGTAAAAATGAAGTAATATTGTCCTTCCTTAAATTGACACTAAATTTACCTTTTTATAAATTTTATGGTAATATTCTTACTAAAATTAACATTTCTATTAAATATTTTAAATTAACTTTAAATTCTATACAAAACATTAGACTTTGGTTTTGTTTTGAACTTGAAATTTAGTTCTTAAACTTATGCGTGACAAGTTATTTGATTTTTAATCTTCACTAAGTTTGTATAATATGATACACTTGATGCCTTTATATAGGATCACAAAATTGTTAATTTTTGAAGTTAAGTTTGGGGTTTAACTTTGTTTCATAATAAAACTAAAAAAAAAACTTATTTAAAAATATTTCTACAAATATTTAATAAAAACGTCAATTTTATTAAGAATATCATCATAAGTTGTATACAATGATTAAATTGAGTATCAATCTAAGGAGGGACAATATTGCTTCGTTTTTACAAAAATTGAGCCTAAATTGATACTAAAAACAAATATAAGGACTAAATTAAGTCATTTTGACACGTGACACAACTGTGAAGTGACACGTGTAAAAATAAAATCAAAAATCAAAAATAAAATTCAAAACAAAATCAAAAAATATTAAAAAATAAAAAAAAATCAGAAATTGACACATGACATTGACTTTAACACCGTCTGGTCAAAGTTAATGGTGAGGACCAAATTGAGTCATTTTTAAGAAGGAAAATGATATACTGACCCTTATTTTGACTCCACACTTGACTCCCTAACGTGGCGTGCACAGGTGGAATTTATTTTTGAAATTAAAAATAATTTTTTTGAAGCATTTTACTTGAGACGTGGCAGGTTTTGGAGAGTGAGTTTGGGCGTGAATATTGAGTGGGTCAGAAGCACGTTTTGGAGAGTGGGTTTGGGCGTCAAAATTGAAAGGGTTGGAAATTAGGTTTTCGTGTGGAGAGTGGGTTGCGCAGAGACAACAAAAACGAAAAAAGGGAAAAGAAAGAAAGAAAAGGAAAAACCCACTCGAAGGGAGAAAGGAAGAAAGGAGAAAGGAAGAAAGGAGAAAGGAGAAAGGAAGAAAGGAGAATACGTGACTCCATACGAAGAGAGAAGACGAAGGGAGAAGACGTTCCTCCTAGAGTTAGGGTTTTTCTTCATCTCCATTGTTGGATTCAGCTTCGTGGTTCGTATGTATGTTTTATTTTTGTGCGTTTCTCCACTACGACAACAGGTTTGTGGTATTTTTTTCTGAAGTCGTCGTTGTGGGTTTTTTGGTTAAGGAACTAAGATTTTTTTTTGGTTTTCGTCGGCATAGTCGAGTCAGTTATTGTTTAAAGACAAATTTAACATCTATCTTGTACATGTGAATGACCACAACACTGTAATCGAAGACGAAGCTTGCGAAGTTAGGGTTTTTGGTGCTTTCAGTTGTTCGATTCAGGCGGTGGTTGGTAAGTTTGTGTTATTTTTCCTCTAGATAGACTAGAAATAGAAACGACATCTCTTATCTCAATAACACCAAAGATAGGGATATTAAATGAATGGAATTAGTTTATGGATGTAATATAATGAAATAGAGCCAGTTTGAGGTTCCCTATGA
>Ga0209589_1002015_pt1 | contig 34628 bp, 14 predicted proteins | sample CowpeawhiteBW_FD_187525 | JGI IMG/M metagenome (GOLD analysis project Ga0209589, IMG submission 187525) | Root nodule microbial communities of legume samples collected from California USA - Cow pea white BW (SPAdes) (version 2) | ecosystem: Host-associated > Plants > Roots > Nodule | place: USA...
ATATATATATATATATATATATATATATATATATATATATATATATATATATATATATATATATATATGAGGTGAAAAAAATATACCATGCCGCGTCGTCGTCGTGTTGGAAAATTCTGAATTCGCGATTGCTTCTAGAATCTTCTTTTTGGGTTCATTGTGTAAGATTGAATATTCTTCGAATCTATTAATCAGTTTTTCGATTTTTCACAAAAACTCAGAACCCTATCCATGGCATCAGGTGGAAACGAAACTTTTCCAGATTTGGGTAAAAACTGCCAGCACCGCGACTGCAACCGCCTCGATTTTCTTCCTTACATCTGCGACGGTTGCCAACGGGTAATTCATCTTTCTCTTCTCATTGCATCCAAGTTTATTACAACACCTTCTTCATCACTTCTGCAATTGAAACCTAATATTTTTTCTTTATCGATTCACCAAAATGTATGTCTGCAATCAAAATATCAGTGTCCTAATGGGGAACTTTAAATAAATGAATAATTTAAAAAAATAAAAAAAACAGACACCGTAGAAACAGGTTAGAATTTGCTTAAGAGAATAGAAAATTGTTTATTTTATTAAAAAAATAACCGCAAATAAATCGGTAGATTGTATTTAATTATTTTTAGTCAGATTAAAATTGTAAGAAAAGAATTTATAATATGAATCAATTTATCTTAAGAATTTAATCGGTTGATGGTGTAAAAGTCAAAAACAAAAATCTTATTACCAATAAAATACAAGATACTTCGTACACAAATCACATTAATCTGTAATGGGTGTAAACAGTGACATGAGCAGCACTAACATGACAGCAATGGCAGGTGTTTTGTTCGGAGCACAGATCCTACAAGTCCCACGCGTGCCCGAAGTCTGACCTAAGCAGAAAAGTGATTGTGTGCCAAACATGTTCCATGTCCATTGAGACCACCGGCTACGTAGGACAAGACGAGGATGCAATCTTGGAGAAGCACCACAAGTCTGGTAACTGTGATCCCACCAGGAAGAAGAAACCCATTTGCCCTGTCAAGGGGTGCAAGGAGATTTTATCAATATCCAACACCAGCACATGCAAAAATTGCCACCTGAAAGTGTGCCTCAAACACCGGTTCCCTTCTGATCATGCTTGTACCAGAGGAGTTTCAGCTTCTTCATCTTCTGCTGCTAATGGTGGGGGGAAGAGTTTTCTTAGTTGTTTTTGTTTCAAGAACAGAACAGAAAAGGCCTAGAACCAGTGCAGCTCTTTCTATTAAGGTCCATTGAATACATTGCTTTTATGTTATGATTTTTGAATGGTTGGATGGCAATGTCATACTACTTCTTTTGGAATGTTCAAAATCACATCATAAACTACAATATTGGGATTTGTTTTATTTAGATCTCATGTGGTAGCACAATATCTCATTTAAACTAATGTCATAAATAGCACCTTTGCAATGTACGACCTTATTTATGAACAGAAATACTAATGGATTTTCTTTGTCATGCATATATACTATTCATGGTTATTGGCCTTATTAAATGGTTCTTTCTCTTCCATTCCATATTTCTCAATTTATATATTATTGTGTCATATTATTGGTCAGTGTGAGATTTCTATCTCTTTACACCAGACTCATTGCTTGTCTAGGTTTTACCATATAGCAGCCGCAGCAAAAAATAAAGGAATGATGATGTGACTGAAATTTGTAATACAGAGTGAGATAGGAATGCAGAGAAAAAAATTACATATGATTTTTGGTAAATACAAATATAATACCTACATATCATTACACCTTTCTTTTGACTTGTCTTTCAAAGCATACAGCCCGTAACAACTAACAAGTAACTCAATACACAATATTCTGGGTGTTACATATTAGCTGTTGATTCTTTAATTTCCTCCAAGGTGATAGCCTGCAAAGGCATGAAGAAGAATTCAAGAGGAGAAAATAGCATGTTCTAATAAATTATGTACGTGATGCTAAATGATCGAGATAGCACTTTCAGCTAACAGGGTAAAATAACAATTTGAACAAACTGAATTAAAGAATTACCTGTTCGTCGCCAGCAAAGTCGTTATCGGGAGTGAGAAATAGCATGCAGTGGCATTCCTTCCTATCAAACAAAGTTGTCACGAATAGAAAATCAATACCCCAGATGCACAATTTAGGGCTTAAGGTTTTTCTCATCCATGTTTCATAACCAAAAACAATACGATATACAAGCGCTTTCATGGCACAAAAACAGACCAGTGGAGATATTATTTAGTATATAACTCAGCAACCAAACTTGCACTGCATGACCAAAATATAAACAAAGGTGAGTCAGGTTTCAAACCTGATAACAATGTCCTCACAACAGTTTTTAGCCAACTTGCTCAACAAGCTACCTCTTGAACAAATAGGCATTTAACAAGAAAAATAAGATCATGTCTACAGTGTTCTGGTGATGTGGAAGGTTAAACAAAAATTCCACATTGGTAAAAAGTCGTCTAGTTTCCAGTTTGCTTTATCTATACTTCACTAAAGAGTACAGACAAGTCTCAAACTTCTGGTAATATAATCAATGCATAACATCTGCTAAGAATGGTATGTGTGCTGTTGTGCTGTGCGGGTTTCAAAACATTATTAATACTACTAATCATAAATTAAACTAATGGAAACATGTCATAAAACTTGGTCATTACATTACATCAAACTCATAAGAATGAGATCAAAGAAGGGATATTCTTTTGCATGTAGTAATACTTCCAGATATACATACCTCTCTCTCATGGGAACACAAGGGCAATTCCAAAATCCTTGTGCAGCCTCAGCAGGTTTATCGTCATAATGCCTAAAATACAATGAATTTGGGCTTAGACTCGGAAAGTTAGAAGACATCAATACAGCCAGAACTATACTGCGCAGATAAATTCTGCTAGACATCAAACTATACAGCCACACTGCCACAACTATACTATGAAGACAAATTCTGCTTGACAAGCTAAAAGAACAAGTATCTACCGGCAAGGGCACAGTGGTGCACCCAATGAATCTTTATGGTCAGCCAACCCCTGTTCCAAAATAGAAATAATATGAGGAAGAAAGGTTAACTAATCAAATATGGTGATATGTATGTATACACTCTCGTACGTAATTCTCCAGATTGAAGTACATTTTATTACTGAAATATAACATAGTCCATCAAATCACAGTCTCTGAAACTATTTCTCAAACGGTGTAACTTCATTCCAACATGTCAACGTGGTAGTTCAATTTTTCCCTTCATTTTCCAAGTTTCTTTTTCAGAAAGCCTTAATATGACCATCGAATAATAATCTGGGAAACTCTTTCTCAGACTCACTAGATTAACTTTATTCCAACATGTCAATCTCCGTCGTTGAAATTATTTTTCCATTATTCTCCCGATTTTTCTTTTTCATAAAGCCTTTATATGATCACTATCAGAATGCACCTCAATTTTCACAATTGGTTTTCAACTGTGCGGATTCTAGATTAGAAATGTGATCTTATGCAACAGTATTAAATGAAGCTTGATAAGGCTGTCTATTCTCAATATTCCACATTTCAAACCATGGAAGCTACTGAATTTCAGTTCCAAGTTCAATATTTTAGTCATTTTCTGCCCACCACATGCAAAAGTTGCATTTTTTGTATAAAAAAGACGAAAATGATAATTTAATCACGTGCATTAAAACCAGAAAGAACAATTATAACAAGGGGCATGAATATGATAATGTTTAGAATGAACTATGGTGAGGTAATGCTTCTTTTCTTTTGCCTTACACACTCAATATTTGGAGTTGGTGGACCTAAATAACGGAGAAAAGTATCTATTTCTGTTCACAGGATTCAAATCAAAAGACCTTACTTAACAGGAACCAAGGTCCTTGCCACTTGGACCAACAAGGAGAAGCTGAGAAATTGCTGTTTTCGGATCAGTAATTTAACACAAAATATCAAGTTTAGCAATTAAATGCCAAAAGCGTTTTATATAAAAAGCAACTAGTGCGTTGGCGAAAATCTTTAGAAAAGTTCTTTGGATATTAACAATATCAACTTCCCTAAAGTGTAACTCTGAAATTCAGAGGTTGCCCTGTACATTAAAGTGGAACAGCAAGAAAAAACACAAACAGAGGTCAGACGGGTCCCAAAATGCTGACAAAACTCCTAGCCTCCAAATTAACTCAACAGTGGCCTAAACAATGGCCTGATCCCTTCTCCCCCCGTAGACTATCTTCCTTACATTTATCCCACACTTTGGTGATGATACCAGAACCGTTCCCCCACCAATCAACAGCCTCTTTCTTTATCTTTTCTCCTGTTGCAGATTTTTTCTACAATCCCCCCTTTAAGTCCCTCCTCCTCTACATTCAGCTCAATCTACCCCTTTGACCCATTCCTCTCTGTTGAAGACAGCCCATGTTGTTTCTTCTTCCTATTCTAGTACTGGGCTAAGGGTGTGTACGACTAAGAAAAGATAAAATGAAAATTGTAAACCTAAAAAATACAAAACCACCTTGGAAAATCTTGATTTAGAACAGGAAAATCGTGAATATCTAAGAGAAGGAAGCTGAAGTTGAGTTTCTAAATTACAAAATAACCAATCTCTTTATTGTCTATGAATTTCTACTTAAATGCAAAAGAAAAAATTATTAACTTTGAAATATGCACAAAATTTACAATATCCAGAAAACCCCTTTAGAAACATATTACATTAGAACTTATAAAACCTTAACATTTTCATCTGAAGTAAATTACGTATTCATATCCTCAACATTCCAAATGTTTCAAATTGGATAGATGGGGAACCTATTTATGAATTCGTAATAGTTATAGCCTCACAAGAAAACCAATTACTAATGAAAGGAAAATATTCCACCACATTTTGTACTGTTAAAAATGAATTCAAGAATCAGTTTACAGGAGTAATGCAGGAAGCGTCAAGTAACATAGATGTGATATCGTGTGATTCATGATTGGAATAGTAAAACTCGATACACTTAAGCTACCTAATAATTTGAATTATAAGATAAATTTTAAACAACTTTGTACCTTTATACATGAATGAATCATTGATATAGTGTGATTGACAGAAATTATCTGATCAACAATTCACTCTTTTTCTTACTTTTACACTTATTTCCCCAATTCTCATAAAAAAAATGAAAATTCATATAAGCTTAAATAGTTGAATGAAAAGGAATTGAAATAAACAATTGTAAGCTTAAACTATTTGATTATTACACAACTTTATTTGTCACTCATTGATTCAATGCATGTTCTCTATTTAGCTATTTAATTGGGTTGTTTCAATTATTTTAAAATAAAGGTTTCGCAAACTTAATGCTACAAATAATTTTGCTCAATATGATATCTTTAAAGTAATTTTTCATTGTCTCTAAATCTTACTATTGACAACCTTGCCTAGTATACATCTATATGTACGTTGCACTTGATATGTTACTAAAATGGGCATAGATCCCACAAAGAAAGCTTTACTTTGAATATGAATTTACTTTGAAGTGCACCTATACCAACAATAACAAACCGCCAATTACTTTCACTTCTTACGAAATTGCACAACTTCCTCATGTTAAAAGACTTACTGTCCCCGGAGGATCAAACTATAAGAGGTTCTTTGGCAATACCCTCTAATCAACTTAAAAGGTATACTACGTATTATAATTATAATAATTAGAATTCATATGAATAAGCTAATAATATGCCAAAGACAGAAGCTGTACCTTGATGACAACTGAAGTTACTCCCTTGTCAACACAAAAGTATGTTCCTGACTTACGAGCGTACTGCTCTGAGAACTTCCTCATAATTTCAACGGATTTATCAGAAGGTTCCACTGAAAGAACAAGAAAATTATTTCGACTCAAACGCAATGTTAACGAATCATCAAATTGAAAGCAAACAGCTGCCAAATTAGGCAGCAGAATTGCAGACCCAGTAATAAAAATGGAAGCAAAAAAAAAATTAAAAACTGTATCATAGTTTATCAAATTTAATAAATGTAAAAAAAATGCTTTATTCTTTTAAAAAACAAGCCCACCGTCCACACACACGCAGCTGAAAAGCATTTATTCCCCCTGTTCCAAGTTTGTCAAAATCCAACAAGCTTTCAAATTTGATCAAAACGAACCTCAACCCCAAAACCCAATTCAAGTGTCACAAATTTCCCTATAATAACATAAAAAGGAAAGAAAAAAAAAACTCCGAATTTCAGGATTTAGTGAGTAAGCATTTCCACAAACACTTTCTGGACGAAGCAGCAATGAAACTACACATACACAAGAGAAGAACTGGGGTTCATAAACACACAATTGGGGTCCTGGGAAACGAATCGAATACAATTGGGTAATGAAAAGGAGAGAGAGAGAGAGAGAGAGAGAGAGAGAGAGAGAGAGAGCACTACATTGGAAAGAATTCTACCTCGAGCTCGAATAAGGGAATTGCGGCGGCAGCGTAAAGGGGTTGCGACGGAGGGAACGGCGAGAGAGAAGGCGGAAGCTTGGGTGGTCATTGGCGGAGATTTAGTTGAGCGAGAAAAAGGGGAAGATTTGTTGTGGCTCCCAGATTGTGTGAGAAGGAAAAACCAAACCAAAGAGTATCTGTGCTCTGCGTTTTATATGTTTTTATCTTTATTATTTTAGGTTATTTTTCGTTATGTTGTGGTCCATGAATAAAAATTAACTTTTATGACATTTTTTATATGTTTTATAGCATGTTTGGAAACTCAATAAAAATATATTATTTATTATTAAAACACTAAATCCAGCTATATATCAGTTAATTTTCATTGCAAATATGAAAAAAAAAAGTCTAAAAAATGAAATTATATATGCACACTAATAGTCTAGCAAGTGATCTCAAATTTAAATTATGTGTTAATATCTCATTAGTTTCTTTTCTACAAGCTTGTTTTTGTTTCCTTTTTGAAAATGAAGGGAATATAAAATTGGGATATGATAATATTTTTTATATATTAGAGGTTATTATTATTAATGGAAGCCACTCATTGCAAAAATATCTAGATGGTTGATGACGTTGAAGGTTTTGAAGTTCCAAATCCAACCATCTTTCATTCTTTCCCTCTCTTCAATTTCTTATCCACATTCCACCTCATCACCAATCACCTTCACCGTTTGGATCACTCCAAACTTCGATGCTATTATTAAAGCTTTTATTTTTAGTTCATGAATTTCTAAGTAGTTTCATATATATATATATATATATATATATATATATATATATATATATATATATATATATATATATAATATTTTTTAAATTAACTTGGGTAAATCGACTTTAATTGTGTTGAAATTTTAGTGACATTAATATTTGAAAGTTAATTTCTTGTAGTGCAAGTATTATTGTCTAATGGATATCATCATGTTACGTTTTTATTGAGTAGATACAAATTTTTTCCATCTTTTAATAATAGATATAATCATCCTTTATATTAGGGCTATCAAAATATGTCAGCTTGATCCATTAGACGTGGTCCACATTGATCTTCTTTTTTCATGGGCTATCCCACCTTCAATATCTCAAAAATTAATAAATATCATATATTAATATTTAAATATCATACAGTCTTTGTATCATTAATAAGGTACTTAAAAAAATCACATTACAACTTTTAGACTAGATAATAAGATACGTCAACATATAAACTAGGAAATTTAGTACATTTTTTCAAAACTACACTCCCTCATCACTACAATATTCCTATCACAATCCTTCATTTCTTCGTCCCAGCTCCAATGTCACTATCACCATTAACTCTTATATATATTCCTGTAGATTTAAAATATACGATTATCGCAAAAGAAAAGAAACAAGAGACACACTGGTGAAGGGTAAGCTAATTTTCACAAAAATAAACTCAAAGAAATATGTCATATCTTCTCACAAAAATTGTCAAACTAAAACTTTGAAATAAAATAAAATTAGTTTACTAAAGTTCATGCATAATACTACAAGGGCATAAACTCAATCCTTAACTTAGTCTTTCTCCTTTTTCCCATTAACATCACTCAACTTCTCATCCGACGAACATTTTCCACAAAAAACAAAACAATCCAAATACTCAAATGGTTCACACTTTTCATAATCAACTATCAAACCAACGCATTCAATTCTCAACTCAAGTGGCTCAAACAACAATTTATTCATTATATCAATCAATCAAAAAACGTAAATAGTTAGCATTCATCAAATCACAACCCAAGTATCAATCCTCATGGCTCAAACAAATATCAGATCAAAGTGGTTCAAACAACACAATGAATTTAGACTATACTTTTGAAAGACTAATGTATTGAATAAACTCGTGCGACTCAACACTTGTCATACTTACCACCCCTTTCTTCTTTAAAAACAAGAACAAACCAATATGATTCATCAAGTCATGATAGGGTTAACTTCACTAGTTCCCTAGTATGATCCTCTTTCATATCATATCGTCTGTCAAGTGAAGCCTTCTTTGACTCTCACCACCTAGTTATCTTTCTCTATATAAGTTAGACACTAGTAGAGTCAGGATAGTTTCACTCTCGGAATCCCCTTTCAATACACTTGAACCCACTCTAGATTTGTATTTTTCTTTGGAAATAACTAATTTGACTACTATTATTACACAAATCTTCACAAAAACATACCTACATAAATAAACATAACTCAATACAGTCACCATTACAAATTGTGAAAGGTAAAGAAGAACTATATAGTAATTTATAAAGAAGTTCTAGAAAGAAACCATTTTCCAAAACTATCCCCCGACATTAAAACCAATTCGACTACCACAACCCACCAAAAACTTCACACGTAAACATACCATATCAAATATATATTCATACAATCATAACTACCTTAGGTAGCATATAGGGATAACTATTTAGAAAAATTGTAAAACACTTCAAGCATGGAAATAATTTCACAGAGTTACTGGCCAACGCTAGACAACTATCGTCCAATGCCACTTAAAAAGAATCAAGGTCTCGATGACTCTCATCGCCCAATGACAATCTCATAGTGACCACTGGGAGGGATCGCGCCCATCGATGGAAGTTGTCACCCGACAAGGCTACAACAAATTAGTTTAATGTAGTTTTCAAGATTTCCCATCACTTTAAGGTTTCTAATTCTCATTGTATCACAAGTATACTAGCACACTACATTATAAAAAAATGCACATACTAGTGCCAGTATTACATTTTCTAATTGACATGTCATAACACTCACATATGCATACTACATTCCTAGAAATGTAAACATCATGCTACATTCAATACTATGTTAATCAATGCATTCACCCATCACTACTCTTTACAACAAACAAGAATTAAAGGTTTAATCACACCCCTAATTGATTTATCAATCAAATAGATTCTAAAGATCCCAATACAACATCAAAGTCATTTTCATCCTTCAAATACAATCAATAACATTATCAAACTCACACCCATTCATTCAATCTCATATTGGCAACATTTTCATTCACAACTAATATCTCCATTTCAATAGTTTCCCCACTACCAAAATTTAGAATTTGATATTCCATATCAATCACAATTCTTCAAGTTTCCATAACCTCTCTATTCATGGTAATACCACCACTACTAATATTGTTCATTAAAAATAATCACACTTCTCACCGAAGATTCTTAGTTTATAACAAATATTGCAGTCACATTTTATATCACAATTTATAAATTTGAAACATAAAGATTATCTACAAAATTAGCTTCCCTTACCTTAAGGAAGATTCCTAGCATTGTATTTCCCTTATACAAATTCAAAACAAAAGATTGTTATATCTACACAACAAAATCCCCATCAATGGTCAGATATGATTTTACGATCCCACACTAATAAAGATTTGCTTAGATTGTAGGAAAGTCACAAGCAACTGAAAAACTCACATGAAAGAGAGAGAATAGGCATATTCAAGGAAAAAGGGATGAAAATTGAACTTACTCTATTTTGAAATTTGATCAGCTCAAAATGCTCATTAGCTCTTTAATTTCATTGTGGTGCAGTTATATTTTTAAAAGGAAGAGAAATGAGGAAGAAATTTAGAGAAAAAAGGAAGAAGGCAATATGACCATGAAGAAGAGGCATGGAGGGGAAAACCTAAGATGGAGGGGGAGTTTCTCTCTCTCATTTTTCTTTTCTTTAATTATAAGCACTAAAAAAACTTGGCTCGAATTTAAAATGATCAAGAATGAAAAATATCTACTTAATTTTAAAATATATTTGGTTCATTCCTTTAAAAAAACAATACTTCTTTAGTAATCCCAAAAATCATTATTATTATTATTTATTGATTCTCATACCAACTCAATACAATTAAGATGTAAAAAATAATCTATTCTAGGTCACTATAACTTAGTATGTTAAAATGGAAGCACTCACTTACATTTAAAAAGAAGAAGAAGGTTTAGACAACCAAAAAACAATAAAAGTAGGAAGTTGCAAACAAGAAGGAATCATCAGGGAGATACGACACTAAAAAAACATAAGTCCAATCCTCACATAAGGGACTGACACCATATTCAATCTAAATCTTAAGACAATGAATTTATGAGTTTTTATCCTTATATAATGATTAATTAACTTTCTTATTTTTATTCACTATATAACTTAGATTCACACTTAGATTTCTAACATAATCATAAGGAGGAGGAGAATTAATCACTTGTCACACAATATTGTTTTCGCAATTAGAATGTATCTCATCATCAATTTTTCAAAAAAGTTATTATCACTCATCCTTACAATAAAATGTGAAGAAATGTGTTTCATAACTATCTGTATTTTTATTTTTCATTGAAATGAGAGATAAAAAGGAGTGAGTAAAATGTGTTTAATTGAGAGAGAATCAGATAAGATTCTAATAATATATATTACGAAATAAAGTAGATAAAATTGTGAAATTTTAACATATTATCACATTCAACCCACATAAATCAAGTTATAAGTGAAAAAAGTTGAAACATAGATAAAAGTTAACCATAAAATTTAACATTTGTTTAACCTGAACCAATGGTAGACTAAATTTATTCACAATCCATGACCCATTCAGCTATTTGTGCATGTACCATTACTAATGGAATAAAGAGAATATTTATTACATATGGAGTTTCTTTTTGTGGTTTCTTGAATAAAAAAATTTCAACATATATTATTTTATAAATATCTGCATTATTTCTTACAATATATTGAATATTTAAGAGATTTTTCATTCAAATTTTCATAAGTCTTTCCATATACTTTATAATAAATATTATGTATATATATAGATAAATTTTCGATCGTTATGAGTTTTTAATTAAAGAATTATCAGCCTAAATACTCATTTGAAAGACTAATTTACATATTTTTTTCACTATTTTTGTCGTGATTATTAAAACGACTTATAACATAGATAAAAGTTTTCAAAACTAAGACAGAACCACTAAGAAAACTTACATTGACATTATTTAAAAGGGCATTTAATACATACACCCTACTTTTTTCGTTTCTACAAACCACGAATTTGCCAAAACATAATTTCTAAAAATTACTAAAAACATTTTTGATTAATCATAAATATGAATATTGATGAAAATATTTATATAAAAAATACAAAACATGATATTTGTAATATTACAATTTTTAATTATTTGTCTTTCCAAATGACTAATACAATAGTTCCAGCCCAGTAGGATTTTTTAATTCAAGCAGGTTAGATTTTCATCCCAAAAATAATATCGTATGAAAATAGCAAAAGACATTAAAAAAAACATTGTTTATTATAGTGTCATATTTAAAAAAAAGTGAAACATGACAAATAATTGTTTTGAACTTCATATTCTCATAAACTATATTATTAAAACTCACAAGTGGGAAATAAAAAATGATACTTTGTAGGAAGACCAATATCAACACCACCTTAAGGTTAGAAGAATGTGAGTTTTCCAAATTTGACACATTGATTTCATTTCAAGAAAAAAAATATTTAGCATCTTACCAACATAAATAAGTAAAAGTTAATATTAAATAAATATTAGTATCGTATTTGCATTTCATGGATATATACATTTCTAAAATTATGAATGCTAATTTTAATTTTTAAAAATCGACTTATTCAATATTATTTTATCATTAATTTTTAAATTTATATTTAGTTAGAGCATATTAAGATCACTATTTTAAGCATCACTTGATTTAAAGAATATAAATATGTCTAATTAAAATTTAACACATAAGTCTAAATTTTGTGCACACTTTCTCGGAAATTCGTGTCGACATATATTATTTATTTCTCATACCTTTGACATTATGACTTTTTTCTTAATTAATGATATACGATGAAGGGTTATTATTTAAGATACTAATTAAAATTTAGTTAAGAAACTATATTATCCTCCATAAATAATTTTCTATTCTCAAAATCTAGAAATTAAAGTGGCGACTACGGGCAGATATATTGTTAAAAAAAAAATAGTAGAAAAAGAAATATGATATGATTATCTATTAATTATGATATTTTACTTAGTTTAGTATTTTTTTTACGGTAATATTGATAATGTGCTTCTTAGTCCTTCTTGGACTATCAAACACCAAGAAAGAAACTTTTGAACATTTAGTAAATAATCTATAACTATAACTTAATTTGTGCTCAAATAAAATACTTCTGTACGTCTACTTTAGCCTTGCTAAATTTAAAATATGATGATACATTACTATTAAAAAAAAATTATATTTTCTTACAATTTTATATTTAAAATTTTTTTAAAAGATATTTATAAATTTTATTATAAACAAATTTGCAGGAAATTATTACTAATTTTTTTATAAAATATTTTATATAAAACACTTTTTACAATAAATTTTGTAAAAAATATTAATAAATTTTATAATTTTATAAAAATTAGTTATTCACAAAAGAATGACCTACCAATTAAAATTAAAAAAAAATAACAAAAAATGTCTTTTTTTATAAATTATTTTAATAAATTTTAAAAAAAATTCATATAATATTATAATTTTCAGTAGTGCACTCACTTATAACTTATATTAGACTTGTATATTATGGGTTCGATTTAATTAACTTTTTTTTTCTTTCAGCTATTAACTTTATCTTTAATAATGCAACAAATTTTAATTTCCACCGATTTGACTTTCTGTGTTGCAGAATCTCTCACATACCTTATTTTCCAATTCATGCAGCCACAAAAGCAATTGAAATTCATAAAGCTTGACTTTGACTGAAGTCAAATATTGAAAATAAAGAACACTGAAACAACAAGCTACGCGCTTTATAGATCAAATACAGACAAAGTTAGAGTTCATTATGTAAATTTCTTTTTAAACTTGATTTTATGAAATTAAAATAAATTATAAAATTATATATTTTTTTAAAAAAACTATGTTTTAAAGTTTATTTTAATAATATGATTACATCAATTATACAATTTATTATTAAATTAGTTTCATATCATCCAAAATATTTTGTCTTATAATTAAAATGAAATGTCCGATTCTATACGGATAAGATTAAATTAAATTTAAAACTCTACCTTGTAATCTCATATATTTCGTAGTAATTTAGAACATTAGTTGTACTATATTATTCTTGCGTTTGAAAAAGCTAGTATCACTTTACTATTTCTACTACTAGAAATTTTAATATTTTATTTCTAATAATTTTAATTCGAAGGTGACTTTTTTTTAAATAATTATTTCTTACAAAATTTGTTGCGAAAAATGTTTTATACAAAATATTTTTGTAAAAAAATTGGTAACAATTTATTGTAATTTTTTTTCACAACAAATATTTTCTACGAATAAATTTTTAAAACAAAATTAACAGAAAATATAATTTTTTTAGTAGTGTTGTACATTATTATTATTATTATTATTATTATTATTATTATTATTATTATTATTATTTACTATTAGTATCTTCTGTATTAACAGCATCGTTTGGGTTTAATTAATTAGGTTGTGAATTTGCCTTGAGAAGCCATTTCATGCACCAAGGGAAAAAAAAGGATACACCTATATTTGTTTAAAAGTCAAAAGATTAATCGTGTATATTGTTGACACTCAAACGAGTGAATAAAACCTTAATATATATATATATATATATATATATATATATATATATATATATATATATAATTAATCTCCTGTGAATAACTAGGTTAATCTCCTATGAATTACAACAATAAAGTCATTAAGATATAGGTTAAACTCGAACTCCTCCTTATAATTTAGGTTTAAAGTTTAGACTTAACAATTCATGTAAAAAATGGTCCCTACTTTAATAAAGTTGTCATATAGTGTGAAATCTATAGCACATCTGTTTACATTAAAAAATATTCATGTACAAAAAAAAAAAACATTAACACACTAACACTTAATACCAAAAAATTACATTAACACTCATTAACAATTAGGTTAATTATATGATGTAATAAACAAAAATAATAATAAATGTAGCCAAAAATTAAAATGTATGTGAATTATTACTGGTTTACACTTGATAATGATTTAAGTCGATAACATGATTAGATATAGATAACTGGTAATCAGAGATAAACACACAAATAATTCTTGAGATAGGAGAAATATTAATTATAAAACTTGGATTTAATCCTAACTAAATTTTTCAAAATCAATTTCTAAGATTGAGATTGAATATCTTAATCTTAAGAAAATTTTATGAATATATATACGGGATTCTTTGTCAGGAGTACCCATTTTTAATCATGATTTTGAACCTGAGTATACAAACATGAAATCTTGCTTAAAAAATATATATGGAACTAACAACTAGTTAATTTATGCACTATTTGATATCTCTTTCTTCTTGTTTAACTCAAAACGTATCAATAAGAATTATTACTTTATTTATACCAAAAATATACTTCGTAAATGAATGAAAAATATATAGTGTAGGTGAATGATATCAATAAGAATTATCACTTTATTTATACTAAGAATTATGAATGAAAAATATATAGCGTAGTGCAAAGAAGACATGAAAAATTGAAGGTTGAAATATTAAAATGTTCTGAAAATTGTAGAAGAATAATGACGATACATTTACGATAGGAGTGCATGAGTGATGAACATTAATGACATAGGACGAATTTCGAGACAAAGGAAATCATGAACATCATTCAATTCTGTAGATGTCATTATGAAGCATGTGATACACTACTATAACTATAGTAACTGTTGCTCCTACAAGGGTACTGCTACATCATTAAATATAAGTATTCTCATGCATTAATTATAATGCAAACATAAACTAAATACATCACTGAATCAGTATTAATTGTATCAAATTTTCAATCCCACATAAAAATACTAACATTCTGGGGTTTCATGTCTTCGATGGATCTGGTTTACATTCTGTGTGTGTTATATTATATATCAGTCAAAATATACACCAAATGTGGATCTTCATTTCAATACCTTTTAACCAATACTTTAGTTTACTTAACTTTCAGAAAATGAACCTGGTTAATAGAGATCAAGTACCAGAAAAAAACCTAAGCATAATCAAACGGAAAATTCTCGTAATCACACTAGTTAGGAGAAACAAAAGTTCAGAAACCTAATAGTTCGTTGTGAGAATCCTTCTGAAATCTTTCAGAAAAGAACTTCAAGAACGTGCAGCAATATTACATATTCAATATTGTTCTTCTGAATTCTTCCTACCCAAGTGAGTTTCCAGATAAGTAATATCAGATATTACACTGTATCCAACACCATGAGATAGATCTAACAGAAAATTCGAATTTATAACACCTTGAAGGGATGAACATATAGATCATGTATGAATCACTAAACACAACAATACATAGATAAACAAGAGAGTGTTCTTACAAAGAAGGAAAATTAAAAACCAGAATATACAGTAGCCCAGCTCAAAACAACAAAGATCAACACAAGATATATAAAAAGCTCGCAAACTCTTCACTTTCGATCACTTTTCAGATACAACAACAAAAGATAAACCCTAGCTATGTAAACACGAGAGAAAAAGGCACCCACATGAAGAAAAAGGGTTTACAAAGTAAAAAGGTAACAAAACATAAAGTAGAGCAGAGAAATCAACTTGCTTGACGAAGCAAGTTAATCAATGATCGGACCAGAACGCTTGATTCCCCAGAAAGAGAGAGAGAAGAGTCTCTTGGGTGGAAAGTAGGAGCAATATAGCAGAAAGTGACGATGATGTTGGTTTTCTCTTGTTGGTGTGTTTTTTCTTTGTTGAAGTCAAGCAACAAGAGGAGAAGCAAAAGCACATGAGAGTGGTGGGATGGAGATGTTGCTGTGCTTGATTGGTTCCATGGCGGTGGTGATGAGAAGAAGAAGAAGAAGTAATAATAATGATGGTGGTGGGTTTAGGTTCGAGGGGTGGTTGAGGGGTAAGGAGAAAAGAAGAGTGATGGTGGTGATGATGATGATGATGTGGGCACAATGATGGCGATAGAGAAGATAGCAGAGGGACATGATGATTTCTGGCGTTGAAACAGAGGCAGAAGAGGTTCAAGGATTTCTGTGTTCTCTCTCTCTTTATCAATCTCTCTGACATGGTGGAGAGTGTGGATCCATTTATGAAACCTATATCATCATCATCATCATCTACTACAGTAATCTATTCTATAAAGCGCTGTAAAGTCAAATAAATAATCATCTCCTTCTCCCTATTTCTCTCTTTGCCATCGTGGCTATGTTGCTCCACAATTTTAACTTCTTCACAATTACCTTTTGCATGCGTAGAAAAAACAACCAAGAATTATGGAAAAATATAAGCAACGTGACATTAATTATTCCGTAACACATGTTAAAAGTTGATCTGCGGTTACAATCGAATAAATTAAAATGTTTGGATGTATGTTACACTCTTAAATAAAAATAATTTATTTAACTAATAATTATAATTTTTTATTTAATACCGATTCTAATAGTTGAAAAAAAATTGTTAGAAATAAATTCTCTTAATTAAAAATATCTATGATCGATAATTATATATATATATAGTCATATTTTTTATTTTTTTTTAAAACTTATTATTGATTAAAAATCTATTGAATAATGTTATCAAATCGTAAAATAGAAAAGTTCGGAACCACAAAAAAATTGTAATTTTTCTAGTAATTTTAGTCAATTCTAGTGAATGTGTTCAAAAAAATTGTGTTAGAGATTGAATTGTTATCAAGTTTTGGAATTGACATAAAGTTGTTCTGACGTGAAAAAAAAATGCTTACACTTCACTCAAGTGAGGATTGTTTTTAGTGAAGGATACTTGTCATTTTTGTAAAAGCATTTTATATAGTTTATTTATTTATTTATCAATGAGTGAACAGAGTTTATTTATTACTCTATTTAAATAATAAGAGAAAAGAAAAGAAAAAGTAAAGCAGAGGGACGAAAACTAGTAGAGTAGAAATAAAATAGACAAAGTTATTGTTTAAAAATAAATAGGAGAAAAAAAATCTTTGGAAAACAATTATATAAATAACGGCTTATTATACTATAAAAATAATTAAAAGCTTTATTCAGGATATTTTTAAATATTTTTGTGTGTATAAAATATCATTCTTAATTTTACTTTATGTTTGTTTGAAGAAATAAACATAGAATGAAAAGTGAGTGATACGAGAAAACTAATATGGAAAAAATATTTTACGTATTCAAGTGACAGTGACAAGGAATGATGACGCTTTTCCATTAGGTCTTACATATTTTATTTCTCAACTATATATAAACACAAAACACGGAAAATGGAAGAAAAATAATATTTTCCAAAATTATCTCTCTCATTTTTTTATCGATATAACTTTGAAATAATACAATTGCTTAATTATAATTCACTTGTTTAATTTTTTAAAAATAACAATTTTCCTTCATTTTCATATAACTTTTTTATTTTTTTTTATTTCATTTTTCTGCTCACATTTCTTTTTCAATAATTTTTCCTTGAAGCCGAATAAGGCCAAAAATATAAAGTTTTCTTGGCACGTGGAGCATCCCAATATTTGTCGACCTAACAACAATGAATTTTCTCCCTTACTTTTCTTCCTTCCTCCTAATTCGTTTTTCATTCATACAAAATATTAAATAATTAATCTTTGTAAAGTTATTACAATACTAAATTAATAAAAAAAAATATAAATTACACCTTAAGTAACTCTAAGTAACATATAATTCTAAGTAAAATATAATGATTCCTCTTAAAAGTGACAACTCCAAATATATAATATGTATTTTGGTTTTTAAATTGACATAGACAAGTTAACTAAACCCTTTCTCTATAAATTATAATGCATAACTCTACTTTTTATGTCTCTAATCTAATCAAGTTTTGACCAATCTCTCAAACAAAAGCAACTCCTATATTCTAACATTTGGCTTAGGCTAAATTTCAATTCAATGTTTGGTTAATTATCACAAAAAAACATGACCTAATATATAATTTTTATATTATCTTAACAAATTAATATTTATTTGCAACTCAATGAATTGACTTGCTGATTAATTATTATGTACTTATATTTAATGTTGAATAAACTACTTTTAAAAGAATATATATATATATATATATATATATATATATATATATATATATATATATATATATTACATTATAAATCAATTTTATAAGATTATAAGTTTAAATGCTAAAAATTCATTTATTCATAGAATAAAATACTAACACTATATTAAGTATGGAAAAGTTATAATTCAAAATATTTATTAATAATTGAATGTATTTTTAATTACTCAATCTTATTCCACCAACCTTCACTAATAAAGATTCCACCACCAACCTTTCCCTCTTTTCTTCTTTTAAATGAACATAGCTAAACTATGGACGTTGAAACTAATTAATTTATTGGCTTATATTAATTTCAAAACATAGTTAACTAATTAATTATATATACTAGGTATTGTGTTATTAATTTCATAAACATCTTGATTTGAGATAATCTAATCCTATTTTTGTTAATTTGTAGTTAGTCTAAACTTGGTTTACATATCATTGTTAAGGACAAATTTTAGTTTAAGACATTAATCGGATCATTAGTGCTTGTTGTAGGTGTGTGTATAATACACATAAAAGGAGTAAGATATAGTGTTTTATATTTTTTTCCCCTCTCAACTTTTTTATATTTTTTCAAGTTTGTGATTCTAAACATCTCTTCACTACAACACTACTAAAAATTCTCATATCATATAGGATTTTTCTTGCAAATTTTTTTAAAAAATTTGCAAGAAAAGACTTTTTTTCTGCAATTTTTTTAAGAATTTTAATTGGCATATAATTCCTTCGTGTGTAATTATTTCTTACAAAATTATAAAATTTGCAAGTATTTTCTACAAAATTTGTTGCAAAAAATGTTTTATACAAAATATTTTACAAGAAAATTGGTAGTATTTTCTTCCAATTTTTTTTACAATAAAATTTGTAAATATTTCCTAAATAAAATTTTCAAAACAAAATTAGTAAAAAATATGAGTTGTTTCAGTAATCAGATAATTTTTTTATAATTTACCTTAAATGCATTAATAGAGTAAAACTATTTTAGATTATGATAATTACTTTAAAAATCATATCTAATCAAAGTGATACATTGACTGTTAGTAAGCTACATTTTTATTACTCTTACGATGCAAAAAAATATTAAATAATTTTTGTAATAGTTTTATGTTTTAAATTGTGCTTGAAAGGACAAAACAAGGACGTGAGTGAAAAAAAATAAAAGAAAAAAAGATAAGATGAAAGTGAGACAGGAAAAATAAACCGAAATTATTAAACCATAAAAGGTTATATAAAAAAATCGTCTATACTAAAATTTATAAATTTATATATTTTTTTATAAGTATAAAATTTTTATTTTTGTCTAAAACCAATATTTAAGTATTTAGCTTTTGTTGACGTTATATAATCATGTTTATCACAAGAAAAACATATACATTTGCTACACATGATTTTGTTTCTCTCTTTGTCTGACAAGTTTGACTGAAGTAAAAAGTTGAATTGAATTGTACTCTGTCACACTGTGATAACAGTAGTCAAGATTGCAAAATGCTAGCTATGTTTTGGGAAAGAAATAAAAGAAAATAAAATAAAAATAAGTTAAAATAATAACATTCAAGAAGCACTATTGAATATTCACTTATTTAAAAGATTAAAAATATGCGAGAAATAGATTTTTTTCAAAAATTAATAAAAATATATGAAAATTATTATTTTTTAAATAAGATTATGTTAGATATTATTATATGTATTTTGAAAATTTAAATATACTGATAAATATCAATCATTTTATGAAAATTTATCAAAGGAAAAAAAATATGAGATACACCAAATTCATGATGAACATTATAAATATAAAAAAATTATATTTATTATAAAAATATATAAATAAATACATGATGATAAAATATTTTAAATTATTATATTGTTATGTATGAGAGACCATGACAAACTTTAAATTGTATATGCTTACAAAAATACAAGAAGTGATACTATCTCTCTCTAAGATTTCAAGAAACTAAAGACAAATCACTCTCTAACAAAAACATTTGAAAGTCTTTCCTCAAAGCATGCTCCAATATAAATTCAACATAAATATAGAAGTTTATACCCTAAAAAATCTAAAAAACTTCTTACACATTCACCCGAACTTCCTTTAAAAATAGCAGCACATAGAGTTGTCAAAATAGGTTGGAATCCGCGAATCAACCCGACTCACCACAGGTTCGGACCGGGTTGGGTTGAAATTTTTTTACAAATTTTAATACGGGCTGATTTTTGACCCGGCTTATTTAGAACCCGGCTCATCCGGGTTGAACCCGTGGTGATAAAAGGGTCACACAAGTGTTTTTATTTATTTTTATTAAGTTGGGCTTTACATTTGGGTCATGTTAACTTGTTTTTTTATCCAACACATAAATAATTTGTATTTTTTTTATTTTGGTTTGTATTTGGATTATATTAAAGTTTATTTAGATTTTAATTAGAATTACAATTTAGTTTTGATTGAAAAAAAATAAAAAAAATAAATTTTTTTAAATTAAGTGAACTCGTGAGCCAACCCGTTTAACCCGCCAACCCATGGTGGGCCGGGCCGGGTTCAAAATTTTTTTGGCTCGCTAAAAAGTGAGCCGGGTTGGGTTGACTCACTAAATCATCAACTCGTGGTGGGTCGAGCCGGGTCGGGCCGGGTTACCCGTGTTGACAGCTCTAGCAACACATGAAGCCAAACCATGACAACCCCTAGCTTCACCATCAATATTCACCTTAAGTCAATTGACATACGGAACTTACCATCTTAATTCCATAAATTAAACTGACCTACTTTTCCTAGTTTGAATATTGAAAAATTTCAACACCAGAAAGTTATATACAATATTAGTCACATGCTTTTTTAATTTATTTCCAGCCATACGCACTAACTCCTTAATTTGAAAAATAGTAGAAGAAATCATAATTGGATCTTGAAACCTACTATGATTTCTCAGCCTCCAAATTATCTAAATAATTGCAGTAATGACAACTACTTTAATCACTTTAAGCAAAAGACTACAATGAGACTTCATAAATTGAACAACCAAGTCCAAATAAGATAACTACAAATCCTGAAAAGCTTCCTTCAACCATGTCCATAATTGTATAGCAATAGAACAATAAAAGAATAAATGAGAGAAAAATTCAATATTATTACCACACAAAAAATACATAGAACATTAAACCACTTTTTTTTAACCTCAAAATCAATAAGTAAACAACCATACAACAACTTCAAAACAAACCAAAGTTTTAGCCAGTGACACCTCATCCAACCAAATCAAGTTTCCCCCATCCACAAATTCCATACTAGAAGAGTAAATTTTTTTTGCAACTTTTTGAAAAAGCACACCAGTATCATCCAAAATCCAGTTAGATACATTCTCATCCTCATTAACCATTAAAGAAGAAAAATTCTAGTGAGTACCTATCCAGGCCGAACTAACAACAATGTATAACATTACTTTGTCAAAATAAGAAATTATAACCAATTTAGATATGCAAATGTCAGAACACCAACAACTATTCCAATGATTAATACAACCACCCTTAACTAGTGTCCAAAAAGTATTTCAAGAACAACATATGCATCCTTAAGACCATGCCAAATTGACGACAATTTAAATAAAATATATTTATAATACTTAGACTTAAGAAATCAAATACGTATTAGTTCGGTCCAAGTCATTTTGCCATAAACAAACTTTCAAGCTAAACATATCATATAGGATTTGTTCTCCAACTGAATATTAGTAACTTGCAAACCACCATTCACCTTAGCACCACATATTTAATAGTGACCAATCCCCATTTTTATGTATCCCTAGTCCAAACAAAAATTTGAATCTATTGTTCTATCTTAAGAAGAAGCTTAATAGGCCATTTGTAAACCAAGAAGCTATAAGACAATAAGCTAACAATTACCGAAGTTACTAGTTGAATTCTTCCCATCATATTAAGAACCTTCCCTTTCCAAGAAGCAAGTTTATTACAAATCTTATCAACTAAAGGTTGAAACAATCATGCCTTAGGAGCCCCACAAAAATTGGATCATCCAAATAGGTAAAAGGAAGAGATCCTTAATTACAAGAGATAAGCCTCTTGAGATGTCTAACAAAATAAGTAGAAGCATCAATGATGTAAAAGTGACTTTTAATAGGCTCACTTATTGACCTAAGAAAGTGTCATATTCATGCAAGAGAGGTTTCAAATGTTGTAGGGTACTAGTATCTCCTCTACAGAAAACAAATATATCATCATCATAAAGAATATGACAAGAAAGTTATATCCCACGAGGACCAACCATGGGAAGCATAAGCTTTTTAGAAATAAGCTCTAAGATGCCCTTATTCAAAACCTCCTCAACAAAATAAAAAAACAAAGGAGAGAGAGGATCCACCGGTCTAACCCTTCTACCACAAGTGAAGTAACAAACCAAACTACCATTAACCCATATAGAAAAATGAGCATGCAAGATATGAAGAATCCACGTCAAAAAGTCTTCATGAAAATCAAAATAGTGCAACACTTAAATTAAGAAATGTCAATTTATGGTATAAAAAAATCTTTGGTTATATCAATCTTGATGACTACATTGTCACCCTTAACCTTTTTAGAAAGAAGATTAATAGCTTCAAAAATAATACAAATACAAACTTTAACGTTCCTCCCTTTAATAAAACCATTTTGATTAGGGAAAATAATTCTACTAACAATCACCGCAAACTTATCAGCTAAATTTTTTGTAATGATTTTGAAATAAAAATTAGTCAATGCTATAGGATGAAAATCAATTATACATTCTACCCCATTAACTTTAGCAATAAGAGAAACAATATTTGAATTCATACCAGATAAAATCCAACCCTACCGAAAACTGTTAAATAATTTTACAAACATCAACACCAATAATATCCGAAAAACAATGATAAAAAGATTCACCAAAACCATCTGGACCAGAAGCACGGGCACCAATAAGAAAAAAAATTACGTGCTTCACTTCATCAACATCAGAATATTTAATTAAAAAATTATTTTCATCACCAATAATTAGGGAAGGAATATAAAAAAACTAATAAAAGACTACATACAAGTAATATAAACATCAAAAGCAGCAGGAACAATATATAAATTATTATAAAAAAAACAAAATAGAATCTTCAATCATATTTGAACAAGAAATAACTTATCATCATGATACAACTTAAGAATAATTTTTATTGGATCAAATATAATTTTTTATATATTAATAATCCAGAAAAATAAACAGATCGTTATTTAAAAAAAATTAAAAATAAGATTTAACGTAAATAAAATAAATAATATTATGTGCCGAAGCCTTTCACAAGCATGTTCTTACACATGGAATTGGGTGGGAATCAATTCCATGAAACATAATGTGTTCCAATGAGTGATGAATCAATTCCAAAAGGTATAATTATCATTTTACGTTATATATCATCAAAACCAATCACAGCCTAAAATATCACTAGAAGAACCAATTTTATTTAAAGTTTCTTTTTTGGTCAATATCATAGATTTGATAAAAATGTATAAAAGTAAAGCTTGTATATTTAGTTATACATGTTTCATTTTATAATAGATTTATTAATTACATTATAGTTAATGACGTATCCTTTATTTGACACGTACGCAAGAATAATATAATTAAAATTGACAGAAAGAGCTCAATATTATGTCAGCTGTTTGACATGTTCACATAATATCGTCCTTTAAGACTAACTTTTATAAATTGTATTTTAAAAGAATAAGAAAAACAACTACAGTTTTTAAAGGACTTATTTCAGATGAACTTTTTAAGATACTAAAAAAATAATTATGTCATATGAAAAAGACTAAAACCATTTGAAATTTGTTTTATCAGCACTGTTTTAAATCTGATTCTTTTATTAAAATTTATTTTAGACTTTTATCTTTTTAAAACTTATTTTAGATTTTAACATTTTTTTAAAATAGTAAACAATTTTTTTTATTTTAATACGCACTTTAGTTTTTTTCTATATTGATTGATATGAAGTTGTTTCACTATATAAACATTATCGAATCCAATTTAGTATGAACTATAGAGCACTCTAATTAACATATAAAGTTTATGAAAAGTAAATTTCTAAACAAAAATTGAAAAACTAAAAGAAGAATCTGGTTTTATATTATTTTCATTGTTTATGGATGTTTTCATGATTTTCACCATATTTTCTAACTCTTGTTGGTTTAAATATTAATTGAATTTCATAATGTTTATATTGGTATATACAGAAAGAATTTTATATTTTGAATAGTTAAACAATAATTTAATATTGCTTTTTAAATTCCACAATCATCACGGTTCAGAAGGACAACATCAATGATAGATTGTTTCAGAATGAATGACAATATCGTTTCAATGCAAGCCATAGGAATTTGGTATATTAAACATAGTATGTTAACTCAATAAAAAAAAATTATATCTAATAATTTACCTCAAATCAAAGTTCTATATCGATTATTTTGTAATATATAGCTTTACTTTCAATTCTTTAATAGTCTTCAAATTTATTATTGCTAATGCTTTAGAAATAGTCTTGAATTATTCAAAAAATTCCCGTTAACAAATCACATTGGTAAATGCTGATTATTATGCGATGAATTACTTTATCCTTTTAAATTATATTTATGTTATATATTTTTTTTCCACGATCTAAATAAAAACTATTACACCAATACCCTTGAATATTATATACACTTTAATAAAAAAATATTATACTGTATTAACCTATAAAAAGTGATTGTTATAAACGCTTAAAAATCCAAAAATTATCGGCATAATTTTCTTTTGATATTAGTTAAAATAATTAATCTTAGATTAAATCTCCCTCTCCTCACTTGTTCAAACCATTACCTTGGTTGTAAGCAATCATTATATTATTTAATATATTTTTTCCATGTTCAATTATGACTGGAAGGCACCTTAATGCATCATGTGTTATACAAAATTACATTCCTTACTGATAACTAATTTATAATAAAAAAAAGAATGATTATTTTATCTCAATTTGTATAATAGTATGCTGTGAGAGTCAACCATTGCCTTTTCATCCTCTAGCCACCCACCCTAAGACATACTTCTATATACCAACAAATAGAGGATTATAAATTCATCATATAAATAAGTTTTATCATGATATATGACTTTGTTACAGTGAAATTAGTTACTAAATTATCATGATTAATCTTGTTTAATGTGTCAAGAGCTATAAAATGATGTACCAAGAAAACTTTATTTTTTTTCAAGTACATATACGTGTTTATAAAAAAGTAAAATAATATGAATAATTCATGTAACTGTTGAGAGAAACTTTTGAAGTGACAAGAGATGTAAAAGAAGTTATAAACTTAGAAAATAATGTATCAACTAACATTTTATTTATATGACATGATAATCCTTATTTAAATGATGAATTGGAATCCTTAATTAGTTGCCACATAAATGTCTGTAAAAGAAGTTATATGAATAAGAGAATGACGTATCAATTAACATCTAATTACATAAGAAAATGATGTATGAATCAACATTCAATTCCAGTTTGGTGCATTCACTTTGCAGTCTGTATTTGCACTTTCTCAAAGAGCATAGCAATAGAAATGATACCTTTTAGGAGAATTTTGAAAAAGAGAAAATATTGAGTCCAGCACTTTCACTCCGGAAATGAGTAGAGTCCAACCCTAAATCCTGAAAAAGACATTCCGAAATATCTATTTCAGAATGAAAAAGGTGTTATCCAAGATTTTTAGAGTGTAAAAGGAAATCTGATCAACTTGAATTTATATTCACCCTCGCGACAGAAAACACATTGTTTAGAACATTTAATATGTTAAGACACAAAATTTTATGACTATCTGATCACGTACATTCTTACAAATGCAAAACTTGTGTCACGTCCAATCATCAATCAAAGACGGCACCTGCTTTGCCTAGTCACCTACCACATTACTAACATTCAACACTCTGCCCACATCAACTATCCAACGTCACTTGCCACATCGCCATAATTGACTTTGATTGTTGATCACGGACTTCTACACTTACCTATCCATGGTTGAATTGATCAGGGAGCCATTACATGAGTTTATACAGACAGAAGTTTAGACACTTAACCTCTCCCTTTTGTGTATTTCCTATTTCTTTTCCACCAATTCCCATGTTATTTGGACTAAGTAGATCTATCTCTATAAACCCTAGTGTTGTGTTGATGAGAAAATTGGCAATGTTTTTTATCAGTAATGAGCAGCAATGTTATGTTAGTTACTGCAATCCGCATTCAATTCTGATAGCTTCCCAGAGCTCAGGAGAGACACTGGGCTTTGCCGCTCCCTCTTGACCCAGTTTGTTAACATTTATAGCAGTGCTAGGTTGCTCTCCTTCCCCCCAACCCCTGTACAGTATGACTTTGTGAAGCTCCTGAGAGACCAGAACGGCACCTGTTGCTTGCTGCAAGAATAATAGAGAAAACAAATTTCAGGGATTTAGAGAATGATGTTAGCCTAACACATGAAATGAAAATTCAATGAGGAAGAGATGAGAAAAAGGGAAGGAATTTTTTCAGTGTGTGAACCTCTAGCTTGGACACCACCTCCTGAACTGAGGTCCCTTTTGCCCTTCCTTTGACATTAACTACGGCAAGAGGGTATTTCCGGAAGTGAGCATTGATAGCTTTCGCAATACCAGTTACACTATTGCTCTTTCCTGAAACGAAGTTGCGGCCATAAAACAATAAAGAGATTAAGACATTCTTTCCAACTAATATAACTTCAGGAAAATACAAAAGGGATAAGGCAAAGCATAAAACAGCAACTTCAGCCTCCAGATCCACGTGGAAAGAAAGTACTTAATATATATCTACAATGAAGACCACTCAAGATATTGATAATAATTGAAAATTTACATCAACTAGAACGAAGATATTATTAAAATTAAAGTACTCCTTCTAGCTTGTCCTCTCAGCAAGAAGCTCCGCCAATTAGCTCTCTATGGAACTTTCTGTTTTTGAATTTTGTTGATTAAAAATGTTAAAGCTACATTTATTTTCTATCGCTTCTTTAACATTGTATTGGTCTAATTTCTTTTATGCTCTGTTTGTTCAAGAGGAGAGAAAAAGTTTGGATAGAAATAAAATGAATAAATAGAAATAGGGGATAAATAAAGTATAATAGTGTATGATTGAAGAGAAATCGAAAAGGTATTAAAAGAATGACCAAAAATAAGTGCGAGATAGTTCAATGTCTTGTTTTTTAAAATTATTCCTCTTCTCTTTCTCTTCCGCCAAACAACAACGGATGTTAATTACATACTCACCATCCTCACAACCAAGCATAAGGAGAGGGGAAGCCCCACCAAAAACAAGGCCAAACGCTACTTAAGGACCAAAACCTAGAATGCTAGTTAGCCATCTTCGCTGAAACATGCTATAGTTTCTGTGATTAATAACCCCCCAGTGCAGAAAAAGAAAAGAGAAAGTAGCAAGCCACACTAGATAGAGCTACAAAACAAAAAAATCTTAGTAAGACTGCATAGCATAAACTTAGACTTGGACACTGTGGAGACAACCTAGAACAAACAAACAACATTGGCAAAAGGAAAATAAAGCCAAAAACAATACCTACAGAAAGGACAGACCGCTTTTTCATAGTTAGTGCCTGCTTTCGCAGAAGAAGTCTCTCTTTGTTGGAAAGATACACAGATCCAGAAGGTAACTCATTTGAACTCATATCTCTCACCAGAGCTGATAGGTCAGCATCACTCTTCGATGATATGACTGATGATTCCATTACCTTGTTAATTGAGACGCCATCCACAGAATCACTAACTCCATCTAACTGAAGTCCAAGATTACCAAATTAATATTTAGACAAGAAGCAAGAATTCAGAAAATATCAAAGGAAGCCTTGATATCAGTCAAAGTGACGTGCTTACAACTGTATCTTTAGGAATCACACCAGGCCAGTATACTGGTCTATCTTGATGAGCTCCACCGCCATCAATCAGATCAACAGGCTGATCCTGTATTGCTTCCTGATTGTCAACAGGAGCTTCTTCAGGCAAATTCCAATTTGCAGAAATTTCTGGTTCACCTTGATGAGCTTCACCATTATCTATCAGCTCAACTGACTGCCCCTGCATTGCTCGTGGATTATCAACAGAAGTTTCTATGGTAGGGTTCCAATTTATGAAATTGTCAGCCTCACTTTTAAGAGCTCCACCACCATCAACCAGCTCAACAGGCTGATCCTGTATTGCTTCTTGATTGTCAACAGGAGCTTCTTCAGGCAATTTCCAATTTGCAGAAATTTCTGGTTCACCTTGATGAGCTTCACTATTATCTATCAGCTCAACTGGCTGCCCTTGCATTGCTCGTGGATTATCAACAGAAGTTTCTGTGGTAGGGTTCCAATTTATGAAATTGTCAGCTTCACTTTTAAGAGCTCCACCACCATCAACCAGCCCAACTGACTGCTCCTGTATTGCTTGTCGGTTGTCGACAGAAGGTTCATGAGGAGAATTCCAATTTATGGAATTTCCTGGTTCAACTTGATGAGCTCCATAACTATCACTCAGCTCAATTCGTTGCTCCTTTATTGCTTGTTGGTTGTCAACAGGAGTCTGCGGACTGTTTGCCTCCATATCTTGAGCCTAATAACGTGAATAACCTATATTCCTTAATTGAAATAAAAATGTATTGCAGGAACAAAATAAAGAAAACAAGGGCCACTCACCATTTGAAGTTTCAATCTGTCTATGTTCCTACCTAGCTTCAAAACATGGAGCTTCAATGACTGCAAGAAGCAAGGACAAAGGAATAAGTTTGTGATATTTATGCAAATATAAGATTAGCAGTCAACACCCTTTCCAAATGATGGGGCTAATGAGTGACACGGTTGAAGACTTATACCACATGTAGTGTTCACCTGTTGAGAACCAACTGTACATTTTAGTATGTTCAGATGAACCCTTCTTAAAAAGTTGAAGCATTGAAAAAAGAACAAATCATTTGTTTTAAGCTAGAGTTTGATGCTTATAATAAAGTATCATGTTTACAACACTGAAAAACGGCTCAAATAGTATAAGTTAAAAAAATAAGTACTTCTCAAATTTTACATCAAAAACATTTTTCAAAAGAAAATTACTCAAAAGAAATTACATATAAAAGATCCGTTTTATTAAAGGTGATGGAAAACCAATCTATAAACTAGAATAATCATTTCACATGCGATATACTGGTAAGTAAATGTCTCCCACCTTAACTTCCATTTCTCTTTTTCAAAAAAAGTTGTAGAAAACAGATGACACTCCTCTGCAAATACAAGTTAATGATGACACCATTACCTGGCGACGCTGTGCTTCCTTAGAGCGCTTCAATGCTTCTCTTTTATTTAAAAGTGTTCGAGGCCTCAAACTTGCAGGCCGACTATAATTCTTTCCACGATACACAATGATTGCATGGCCCTTGCGTAGTCTTTCTACTGCAATTAATATTCCACCACTTTCTGCCGCTAAGGTCTGAGCTATCTGTTGGACATCTTCCAGGCATTTATTACATATTATCTTCACAAGTTCTCGATACTTCCAATGAAGATGCATATTTTCTACCGTTCCATCAAAAACACCCCGTCTACCTGAGAAAGAAGAGAGGATTAATCAAGGAAAGAAGTTGTCTAAGTCAAGTACTTCAAAAAGGTATAGAAGTCTCAGTCAGTCATTCAGTCCAACTTCAGTACAATCAAATAACTATGATTATGAATTTCAAACGTCATCTTCAAAAATCACCTAGTAACAGGAAGGGACCCATCTTCAAGCCAATCCTCCGCAACATGTATTTCTCTTCTTCAGTAATACCCTCTCTATTCATTTCTTCTTCTTGGGGGCTCTCTGCATTTTCCAGCTCTGCTAGAAGTTTCTCAGCCTTTGTTTTCTCTTCTAGTGCCTGAATGTGAAAGCGACTATACCATCTTTAACTCTAAAAGAAAACAGTTGAAAAGGAGCAAATTGGTGCTTGTTAATTAAATCATACCATTGACAATTTTATGCTGGTGCTTTTAGTAGTTTTCTCAGCCTCAGTCAATATTCCGGGTTTAGTATCTTTCTGGAAGTTCATACCCTGCACTTCGGAATCATACTCTATGGTTCCATAATTCAGATCTGGAGCATCTGTAATTGACAAACTATTTCCAGTTTTCAGCTTATACATTCCAATACTCCTCCGTTGTTCAATTGCTGATGACACTGCAGCTGGCAAGAAGTCCTTTCCTCTATAGAAAACAATGAATTCTTTATCCCGAGCAAGGAGAGTACCTCCAGTCAGATACTGCAGAGAAATATATCTTTTTATTGAACTGAAGTTGAGATATAAAGTATTATATACTGTTTTTGCTCATGAACAAGATTGTGTTTTATTTAAGTTCTTAAAACAACTATCTCAAGCTAGTATTTACCAAAAAAAAAATGTTTTCTGTTCCATGTTGCTACAAAACCTTAACTAGCTGCCTTAACAGTCAGTCAAATCAGTAATACAATCAATATAAAACTGATAGTGGATCTTTGAGTTCTTCTGTACGTCTCTTGGGACAAAAGTCAACTACATGAGTTTTAAACATGATTTCAGGGCTGTCATTCCTGTTCTCAAGACAAGTCAAAATTGATAAGAATTTTATGATTAAATTTATTAAGAAGCAGACTTTAAGCCTAACTTGGCTTGTTGCAGGTGTTCTTTGTGTGGTATTGGGTTCAGCTTACTATTAAAACCTGAATTTTAATCATTAATTACATTCTGACAGAGTATACTATATGACATCTCGTGATCTTTTGATTATTCCATTTTGACTCACACTCATCAATCAGAGTACTCTAAACGTAGTATGCTAGATGTTTTCCACCAAACTATGACTAGTAATCTCAATGAAGAAAAAACTATACAAGGAAAAGAGAGAATGAATAAACAATTTTTTAAAACAATCTGTCTAATTGTCATTTCGTACTTGTAAGCTGTAGCAACCATAATTAGGAATTTCTTTTCAGGCCCTACGAAATTTTACCAATGATTGGAAACATCCGATACAATTTGATGTAATGCAAACATATCTGGCATCCACTTTTGTCATAAATTTTCAAGTATGAGAAGCAGAACGAAAATAAAAATGACAGCAAATATGCAAATTTCATTACCATCCAGGGTGAAATATACTTGCTAATCATCACCTCGAATAATTTACAATATGGTATCAATGAATGATAGTGGTTGATTGACAGCAATAAATACAACATACACTTTCATTTACCACAATGTTTAAATCTTAAGTGCCAAATTTCATATATTTGAAAAATATCAGAAAGAAAAACTGACCTTTATCTCTTCAGCCATTACCTCGCCATCAGTATTCTCCACACCTCTCTTTATAGCAATCTTGACAATCTCACATCTTTCCCAAATCTTAATAATTGCAACAGCCAATCCTTGTAGTTTCCTGTTTCTACCTGTGAAACAAAAGAACAAGAAAACAATTACATCCAATTTTGGTCAGATAAGAATAAGTAAGGCAAACTCACCTAGTGCAAAATGACATGGTAAATGTTTGCCAAGCCTTCTCATTGTGGTCATTTCATCATCTGTCAGTTTCGGCTTCACACCATATGGAAGAAGGCGAAAAGGCTTTCTATATCCAGGAATAACAGCTGGTAGAAGATCAGCATCAACAGGCAGAGGATCATATCCCCACCAATCAAAAAAGCGTGGCCCAATCCCTGTTAACAAGTAGTCTGCATCTTTAGCAAGCTCCGCCTCACCTGGCAGTTGAAATCTTACTTTTCTGGGAGTCCCAACACCTTGTATCAAAGCTGGTTTTGCCGTTTGGGCATTTAAGCTTTGCCTAGTGTATGTCACTGAATTATTTTCAGACAAGTGGGTCTCTCTTTTATCCCAACCTTTATCATTCTCATCCATATGATGTTGCAAAGCATCACCACTTTGGTCATCTCTCAAAACTTTATCAGATAGGAAGTAAGGGTACTTATAATCAGGCCCTCTGTATAATATTATCTTACTTCCAGATCTCCAAACAACAAGGCCTCCAGTTTTTCTCTGACAGCGACAATCACATAGTTACACAAGGGGCACTGAAATCACATTGAAGTACATAAAAGGATAAAATGTAGATAGCCCCTCTATGGTAAGGTTAGGTTTATTTTCTATTTTCAATTTTAATTTCATAAGTTTTCACTAATAATTATAAATGACATATTTTTAGTTTATATCCGTTTCTAGAATTTGCAAAGAAAACAGGATCAGGGAAAAAACCAAAATTATGTTTTTGCCATTTTACGAGTATCTTTGGTTTATGGAATATTGTGTTACACGTACAATTAGATGAACACATTAAAATGCTAAAAAGATAGTAGAAACAAGATTGAAATACTTCAGAGCGCCGTGCGTCAATGGTTGATGACGTCCAACCAAACATGCTATAATTTGAATTTAACTTATGAGAGAAACTCAATTCATCTTTTTTTTTTTTTCATCTAATAAGTACATCTAGAGAAATTTATCCACACAACCAAAACTCTACCTACTATTTCTTTCACCGATAAGTGCTTACCCAGAAATTTACCAAAACAAAGAAAAAAATTCCAGCTACTATTTTGTTCCCCTGCAAGTGTTTCTGAAAAATATTATCCAAATATAGCCAAAATTCTAGCTACTATAATTCTTAATTCTGAGTGACATGTCCAGGGCTTTCAACTCCAAACTTGTGTTATTTCCATAGAGCGCAAACAATAGGAAAAAATGATAGCAGACTACTCCCTAACACACTGTAGCGTTGTACTTTGAAATGCTAGCAATTGTGAACAAATAGCAGAAACAATGGGGTTTTTGTTTTGCTTTGTTTACATACCTCCAACAAGTCATGAGTCCTTTTCATGTTAAATCTAGAGAGATCATCGCACGCGATTCTCACGACCTCTGAATTCCTCCACCGTTCATGAATCCCGTTCACGATCCCTTCCGTGATCCCCGCCTTCCCCACCCGCAGCTTCTGCCTTATCCTCAACCCCACCGTCGTCAGCCGCTTTATCTCCGCATTTGGCAGGCTCAGCTCCGCCAGCGTCGGCACCCGCTCCTCCTGCTTCGCCCAGCTCGGGTCGATCGTGTGCCCGACGCGCCGCTTCGGCAGGTTCTCCGGAAGCGGTACGAAGATCTCGCCGGCGCCAGAGGCTGTAGCGGGAAGAGAAGAGGAGGACTGGTCGTCGATGCCAAGGCTGCGGAGCTTGTCGGCTATTCGCTGAATGGCAGAGTCAGGGAGGGTTTCGGCTTCGGAGTGGGAGCAACGAATGAGGAATTTGAGTTTGGGTTTGGGGAAATGAAGAGGGAATATGTGCAGTGATGAAGAAAATGAATATGAAGAAGAGGAAGAAGAATAAGAAGAAGAAGGAAAGGATTGGAAGTGGAAGTGGAAGTGGAAGTGAGTTGCAGGAAGCAACATTTGAGAGAAGCAGAGAGTTACTCCATGCACATAGACATGGATAACGATACTTTATATGGTGTTTCAATAAATATCAACTTTCCATCCTAAAAAACAAGATATATACGATTGTTTCAATTTTATAAATTACTATACGTAAATTTATGAGATTAATTATCTTCAAATTTGAAGGTTTTTTAAAGTTTTTTAAAGTTTTTTTTTTCTTTTCCACGAATGTATTTAGTTATAATATACGATTGGGAGTCGCGTTTACAACTAACTAAGAAGGTTATGGAGTTATAGAAATATTTAATAATGGGTTTTGCACATGGTAAATAATGTATGAAAATACTACAATGTATCTTAGGAGAAGGCAAGATTTATCAATACTATTTACCATCTATTTTTTTCTCACTCTCTCTTTCTTTTTCTTTATTTGTCATCAATTAGCACTTAATATATATATATATATATATATATATATATATATATATATATATATATATATATATATATTTTTTTTTTTTCTTATTTTTATTTTT
>Ga0209589_1002017_pt1 | contig 34620 bp, 19 predicted proteins | sample CowpeawhiteBW_FD_187525 | JGI IMG/M metagenome (GOLD analysis project Ga0209589, IMG submission 187525) | Root nodule microbial communities of legume samples collected from California USA - Cow pea white BW (SPAdes) (version 2) | ecosystem: Host-associated > Plants > Roots > Nodule | place: USA...
GCCTGAGAAAAAAAAAAAACAAAACAGTTGGTTAGAATTAAAAATTAGCCCGAGTACTAGAAACACAAAAAAAGAAAACATCTCAAACAGAAACACATCTTACCACAGAAATAAGGTACTCACACTCCTTATCAGACAAAAATCCTTTGTATAGAAAAACCCTACAGTGGCAACAATACACCAGAGTTCGAAAAATTAAAAGAAAAAGAGGCTAGCAAACAAGCAAACAAATAAAAATATATATAATAGAAAATTCGCATATCTTCAGCAGTAATATAATCACTGATGATATAAGGGAAAGTTCTAGAAAGTACCTGACCTTGGTTGCCAAGAGATTTGGACAACACGTGATGGGTTAATACTGTTGGAATAATGAACTGAGCCCTCTAATATCTGTAATGCAGTTTTCTCCTTGTCCCTTAATTCCTTTCTACTGCTTATGCAAATTAACAACGTGAACAACATAAACATTCTGATTAGTAACTAGTAAATAATCAAATACTACATCAGTCATGAATAATGGAAATTAAATCCTTGCAATGGTTATGTAGCTTTCAAAAATAAGTCCACAAGATCTATTAGGGGAAAACAAATGGCAACAAAAACATAAAGGCCGGTTATTTGAGAAAATGTCTTCTTTCATTAATTTTTACAGACAACTGCAAAACTGTTGTTTCATTATTTTTACTTTGTTTCTGATATAAACTTTTTTTGGATGAACCTAGCTAGAGACTAACAACTCAAGATAATGAGTAAAAGTAGATAATTTCTCTGAAGGATGTATTTCCTGCACACACACCTGGAAATCGAACTTATACTCTAAGGGGTATGATTATTCTTCAACCACACATCACGATTTTTGTTGATCTAAACTATTTGTGAAGTTAAACTCTTAAGGGGGAAGGATCACACCTAATTATTCACAAAACAAAAAAACAAAAGGAAATGGAAATGAAAGTTTCTCGAACTAGTCACCCTTGTAGTAGCTTCCGAAACCTTTGGCATAATTTCCATTGCTAATTAGCATCCACAATACTGTTACTAACTGTTATTAACATTAGAACAAATTACAGTCACAAGAGATTTAATTGAATTTCACACTATATCTCTTCTTTTTTGTTCACCGTAACAACTTTTCTTAATTCGTATACCAATATAAAACTGAATAGCCTTTTTGTCAAACCAGATCTTTGATTTCTTATTCTCGTTATTGAAGATCCCACATCAACCCTTGCCTTAAAAACCAATCTTGTAAGATGGGTTAAGTCTAAATCTAAATTCTAAACTTATATCAGAGTTCATCTTAACTATTATTATGGTGGAACCATATTTGAACTATTATTATCATAGCCCTCAAATGTCTAGTATCATAAGAATTCTCATTAAACTTCAACAGGACTAAATCGTAACAGAATAATAGCAAATAGCAAAAACAGTTATACGTTACATGTTGTCTTGTTTTGGAGATTTCTCATACATATTAATATAATCAAATTAAAGAATATAACTGATACTTTACAAGCCAGATTTTATTGGATTGAACGAGTAACAAATCCAAAAAGTAAAAATGATTTTCAAAGCACTTGGTGGTAACAAAACTACAGCAAAAACGGTAAAAAATATAGAGACGGAGTGTTTGAGCAATTTACCTGTTTGAAAGAGAAGTGCCAATTACGAAGAAGACGAGCAGGGCGAGAAGAAGGGTAACAGAAGCCATTGAGATCGGTCAATAGGAAGAAGCGTTGAGAAATGAAATCGGAAATGAAAACAATAAAAAAAGTGCTTATTCAAACGCGATTTCTGTGTGCATCGATAATGTGTAATTGTTAATTTCCAATTGACAGTGATGAGACATGACGCGATTCATCGTGAATTTGCTTCTCTTCGCAGTTTGCTTTTCTTCTCTGTTATTCTTCACCTAATTTCACACTCCCATTACTCTCTTTTGTTTATTGTTATCTCTCTCATTTATAAAAAAAAAAAAAAAAAAAAAAATTAGTAATTACTTTACTTCACTTAATATTTTCGTATATATAAACATAACTTTTCAATACAATATCCTTGGTATATCTTTTCTATGAGAAGAAAATTTTAAAATTACTAAAATCTTACATACATAATTATTTTTATAACATATAAACTACTTATACATGAAGGTGTTATTATTACATAACCAATTTAGTTGTAGTAGTTTAAATGTAACTTTTTTCCCTTGTCTAAATTTTAAATTGTTGTTTAAAGTATTAAATTGATTCATAAATGGATTCCAACCGTTAGTACATTACTAATTTAGTTAAAGTAGTTGAAATGTAAGTTTTTTACCCCTTTCAACTTGTGCCTAAATTTTAAATCGATCTTATAGGTGGTAAAAAAAATAATGCTTTCATAATATGTTTCCAACCATTAGTTTTTCAACTAAGTCCAAGTAGTATTAGATACATGTTCATTAAGTTCTTAAAAAAAATGATTAAATCGTGGGAAGACTTTAAGGTATGTTTACTTTAGTGGATGGATTCAAGAAAGAATGAGATAATGAATTTCAAAGTAAAATATGTGTTTTTTTTTTTAATAGATTTAAAAATGATGATGAGTAAATTTAGACATAAAATTTGTGAGTGATTTAATTAAAGTGATATATGAAAAAAAAATATATATATATAAAATTAAAACTATCAAAGTGCCCTTAATATAATTAAGATAAAAAAATGTTTTAGTAGATATAAAATTATTTAATAAAATAATTTTTTTTTGGTAATATATTTTAAATAGTAAAATCTCCTGCGAATGAAACAGCACCATGAGTGAATCTGTTGAATATTAAGGAAACTCTTTCAAAATTTGAATTTACAAGACTAAGAATGTTCCATGAATTCCCGTAACTATCAGCTTTATGAATCTGAACTTCAAATGCTAAGTACACTGGAATCCTGAATCCCATTAACACCTAAAAAATTCATTATTCCCCTAGTGAAGCTCAAGAATGAAGGAATTTTACTTTTTTACACTAAACAAAGCATATTATGAAGTCTTGTAGAAGGACTTGATCATTGTTTCTTGAGCACAGTGTGGCCATGTTCATCCTTGTCCAAATGACGCTCAATCAAAGCATCCCAGCTTTCATCCACAGAACTTTTATTAGAAGACTCACCCTGAGATCTTGTTGAACTGGCATCTCCCTCTTCATCAAAAGTGCCATACTCTGATGGTGGTGTGTAAGCATGTGGAACATGTAATGTTTTTGCCCTATGTAATGCTGCTTTATATTCAACCTTGTGTCTTGTTAGGGTTTCCTGACGCTCCATTTTTTGCTTGGCAGGAGCTTCCATTGGTTCAACCTTCTCCAGCATCAACTGCAGTTGACATAAACCATAGGGTAAAGGTTAAGCTTTGTTCATCAAAATCTTCAGGTAAAGAATGAGTTTTGTTCATGTGGGTCCTGCTAGTTTTAGGCACCTACATATTTAATAAACCCTACATGATAGATGTACTTTGAGATGTCGGTCAAGCTGAGATGTCAAAATACATAGTAATATCTGACGTGAGTTTTACAGAAAAAAAAATCCTATAAAATTGACTTGTAAGATGAGAATTGTTCAAGATTATCATAGGCTACATAGATCGTAACACAAACTCAAGTAAAACCAACTAGTATGGACTAGATTTTTTGTATCTCTAGTTCATGTGTAATCTTAGCATATTTTAAATTTGAAGGGCACTGGAAAAACAGGTCCTAGAAAAGATAACCATATTAAATTCACAGCCACAGTTAATTATGGTGATCACAGAGAAGAGAGACAGAGACTAAAACTTTACTTATTCCAATAAACAATTACACTTACATCCAGAGCCCTTTGGGCTTCTTTCTCAATCCAAATGATGGCATGATCAGATGTGGCATTACATGAAAGAACTATATGCTCGAACCTTCCATCTACCGGCACTGCTGTTCTCACTACTGGGGGAAACCTTCCCATTCTGCATAAAATGTTTAGAAGTTTAGATAAGACCACAAGAAAAGGCAGTATAAAATACTTTCGGCTTGATCTTTGTTAACATTTTTTATTCTGCAAGAAACTAGAAGAAACACAAACGAGATTTCCAGAAAGAGAGATAGAATTCGGCATAAGGCATGAATTCTTTTTTCTTAACCATACTTAAAAGGTTTCCTCTCAACAATGTGATAAAGGCGACCGGGTGCATAGAGTCTTCTTGGATCTTTGAGCATCTTCTCTTCTGGAATGCATGTATCCCTCATGCACCTCATGCACAATAGGCATGGCAAACTGCCAGAAACAGAAAAATAAATTATTACAAGTAAAATTATCTCACCATGAACAAACACTCAATTATTTGTTTCAGTGATATATGGTTATATTACAGTATATAAATAGGTAAAAATCTTACTTTGCAAAACAGATTCTTATATGGTATTGTAAAAAGTTTGTTGCGTCGTCGAGCTACTATCGGCTCAGCCAGAGATAGTTAGTCTCACACTAAAAACATTCAGTCCTCAGTAGGAAAGAGTATGTTAGAGATCTCACATTGATGACCAAATTATAAAATATAAGTGGATGCAAACCTCATGCAAGTTGATTTTTTAGGGTTAAGTCTAAATCTACTTTCTAAGAGTATTGATAACAAAAAAGGCATAATTACACTAGTCCTTAAGACATACCAGAAAACAGACTTGAATATATCTTCCAATGGGGTGGCTGTTCTTGGTAAGAAGTCGTCCTGATCAAAGGTAAAGAGTGGTCAACTTCAAAATATCAGATTCATCAATCATGGCATCAAGTATAATGAAGCATGAAGAAAGACAAGATTTGTAATGCATCATAACATATATTGGAACTTTAAACGATATACTACTTATAAGAATAAATCATCTACTAATTCATTATGCTCCACATGAAAAAGTCTTTATCCAGATATTTGGCCTGTATCGGGCAGAATAACACTCAAGAAAGCTCTCCAAATATTTTTTTTATCTCCAAACACTTAAATGTGTTCATTCATCTCACACTGAAAGTTGTTACTATGGATATAATTGTTTTCAACACACCGAGACATCAATAAGACTGTAACCTTACCTCACATGAAGTTAGTAGAATGCTTATGAAACCTGAATATGCAAACCATCATTCAAGAAACATAAAATTTCATGTACAGAAATCTGTAGCCCTGAACCTGAGATAAACTGGCAACAAAGCTATGGATCCTAGTTAGAAGTTATTGGATTCGGACTCTATTCATTTTTCATCCCTTTAACTTGTTTTGAAAGTAATACAAATGAGTAGTCTTCCAAAAATAAATTCATCACGTTAAAAATTCACTACTCTTTGCAGAATGTTATCTTTCTATACACAAAGCAAAAACTGTTTATAAACACATCAAAAAAGAAGGTATTGTAAAACAAACTACATTCTACAAACATCCACAAAAAGCTTGGTTTATAGAATCGGTTACATTGTAATCTCAAAGACTGATAATTTGTAATTAGTAATCCAGTCCCAATTATTTTATATATCCTTTAGGTGTTCAAGATTTGTTGACACAGCATTCTACACTAAATTTACCAATTAAACAGAAACAAAATTAAACGAAAACTTGCCTGCAATACAACAGAGTTGATGACATCTGCATATCTGACTGCCAAATTCAGTGACATGCACCTAGCAGGTGCAATGGCATAACACCTGACCCTCTTCCGATCAATATTTCCCAGTCTATAACTATTCTGCACCACCAGCATTGTCAGCATAGCTGCAACACCAGATCCAAGGGAATGTCCAACAAAAGTCAGCGTGTAATTTGGATGCTTTTCCACCAAATCCTTCAAAATTTCACATTCTGCATCCAAAACCCAACCAGCAGCTTTCAACAACCCATTGTGAACATACCCACCATCAAACTTCCTCTTCCCCAATCTATTGTCCAACAGAACCGCATAATCACTCTCCTTTGCCAAATTTAGACCCCTGATGGCAAGAACTATATCCTCATGCTCGTGATCGAGATACAGAACATAGGGTGGTGCCCTTCCACATGTATCTTCATATGTCTTTTTGAGAAGTAAAAAATCAGGGATAATTCCATAGCCACCAGGAGGTGCCCAAAGGGGTTGCCGAAGATCTTCTTCATACACAGATAAAATATAGCGACAAAGGCGTGGTATAGGCTCAAATTCTTCCACTGTGGCAAAACCCCAATTCTCACTGTCATGGCCAGCAGAATGAAGACATCTTTTCCAAGCCCAACGAGCACAAGCTAGACAGTACACACACTCAAGAAGAGGAAGGCCACACAGGAATGACATTATGCCTACAGCGTAAGCTGCAAACAAATGGAGATTTTGTACAAATTTTCTCTCAAGTGCAATGAATTTCTCACACTGACAAATATGAACACAAAAAATGGAATCTGAAGCTTGAACTCACAAAAGGGGTCTCGAACAAAACATAATTCAATATAAATACAGATTGTAAACAATCATGGATCTAGTGCTGACTTACTGTAGCAGCAGATATACACAATTAGCTAACTGCCACAGCCACAGTGACCAACAAAGTAACTAGAGACAATAAACAAAAACTGTAATTTCCCAGCTCCAGTTATTGAATCCTCTAGAACAAGAGACAAACATCACAAGAAGAGGGTGAAAATCAGTACACAATATGCCGAATCCAGTAAACTCACAAAAATTTCACACGCAGAGTGACTCAAAACACATCAAAACTATGACTCACAGGTGATCATTGATCAAAATCACAAATTCTGCACTGGTTAAAGGACCCACCAGAGAACAGTGAAGGAAAGTCACTCAGTTCCAAAAATCAGTGGGGATGAAGAATTAAAGTACCCAGAACTCCAAAGAGGAAACTTTATTTAATGGGGTTTAATCATATGTGGTCACGGTGTGGGAAAAAGAGACAGCGGATTTTCCTAGATTTATAATTGGTCGTGGGGTGCGTTGTAAACTTTGTACTATGATATTATTGCTGCAAATTTTAGGATGAAGAAGAATGGAAGAAAAGGGCAGAAGGGTAGCCAAACCTACAATTCAAACTCAGACAAAAGATTGGGTTTTGCATTTTGCTGACACCATTGGATGAAAGATTCAAACCCGGAACCTTCTGTTCTATTCTTTCATCCCACTAAAGTGTGAATTGAAGAAAACAACCATATGAATGAATAAAAAGATATTATCTTTTTTTTTCCTCAAAATAAAAGTATTCTTTTTCTTTAAGTTGTAGTAGTAAGACCCTAACAAAATGGAGAGACTCCCAATATTTTTTAAAAAGTGTCCTTACATTCTTTATATATAAATCATAATAATTATCTTACATGAATGTGTTTTTAAAGTGGTTAATTTTCTTTTTAATTTTTTTAAATTATATTTGTTTGTTATATATAATTTTATCTTTACTTCTAAATTAAATTTTAATGTTTTAAAATGAAACTATTAATGGTTAAAAAATATGTTTCACTTTGCATATTATCAATTTAAAATATCAATTATATTTTAGAAAATATTTATAAGAAATTTTTAACTATAGTATACATCCTATATTTAAAATTTTTTATTTATAAAAAAAATAGATATATGAAATATATATTTTTTCTATATATGGTATAAACTAACATGGTAATAAATAAAGTAATATGATAAATTAGTCAAATTTTAAAAATATGCATAGCATATTGCAAGTATTAATAGCATATATTATAATTTAATACGTTCAATTACTTTATGTTAGGGAAGTAACATATTTCTTTGGATTTATTGAAAATATTTTTCTATAAATGAGTAGTTACTTTTTAATAAACTAAAGATCAACTCAACATATATTAAAGTTACTTATATCTTTATATTGTATTAATTACATGTTTAGTACAGATTTTTTTTCCAAATATCAAAAAATACAGATTTTAAAAAAAATCTTATGAAATTAATAAAAATAAATAAATAATATATAAATCAAACATGGGTTATGTAGCTCACAAAATGTCAAAGTTAAATGATCTCTTATTCTTTAATAAAATTATAACATAATGTAAAAAAAAATAAAAAATTACAACATCATGGATTCTAATTTGACATTTTTAGGTTAAAGTAATAAAGGACTAATAAATTGTCATATGAATATCATTTTCCATATACTGGGTTTAACTGCCATTAGGCTTACTAGTAACTGTTTACTTTTTTTTCTTATAATAATAATACAGTAAAAAATATTATAAAATTTATTAAAAATATATGTTAATAAAAAATAATTATAAAATAAATTATTTTAGTATAATTATTTAATTTAATTAAAAAATAATTTCAAAATTTTAAAAATAAAATAATAAATGAGTTATATTAATATGGATAAAATTGATAAATTATATATGAAAAGCAGATAAAAAAATGTTATTAAGAGAATTTCACTTAATAGTTATAGATTATATTATGTATATCAGAAAATTTTATTTCGGGTGTGGTAACTTTATGAAATTTTTTTTTTTATACAATTAATTTTTATATTAAATATTAAAATATTTAATTTAATATAAAGTTTTGTTATAAATCAAATTAAAATCTATAAAAACTTAAATAAAACAAGATATCTAGAGAAAATATAGTTAGCACATATTATTAATGACACATTTTCTAATAGCAAAGATCTAGAAGTTGTTTGATGACAGACATATAGTAGATGTGATAACTATTTTAATATATTGTAATAAATATTTTGATATATTTATAAGATGTAATTTCTTTCATTATTATGATTTTTTTTTTTTAACTTTTGGAAACGGTTAGAGAATACATTATAGAATAGTTGTCTTTCTTCGCAGGGTAAACATGATTACGATCTTTAAGATTGAAATTAAATTTATATGTCATAAAAAAAATATTCAGTAGATATAAATTTAAATAATTATATTAAATTTAAAATTTATATTAAAAAGTGAAATTTAAATTTAAATTTTTATAAAATTAATTTTTAAATAAGATTTACACCTATTTATATATTATAAAATTATTTTATCTTTTGAGTAGTGATTCCTCTTATGCATATTTATATTTAAAAGAATAGTTCAGATATTTATAAATTAATTTGACATTGACTTTTAAATCGATTATTTCTTCAAAATTTATTTTAACTTTAGAATAATTATAAATTAATATATATTGTTTAGAATACTTTTTAAAATAAAAACTTGTTGAAATCTTTCATATTTTTATAAAATGTGTAAATTATTTAAAGGTTAAATTATGTCTTTGGTTCTTATTTAGGAAAATATCGATTTAGTCCTTTTTATTTTTATTTATCTTAATTTCATTCCTATTTTGAAAATTTTGTTATAATAAGGTTTGTTTCACTAGTACTTTAGTAATAACGTTAAATATGTATCACGTATCAGTTTTTAGTTTTTTTATTTTTTTTAGTGTTTTAAATAAAATTAAACATTTGTCATGTGTCACTCTAATGTCAAGTGTCATTTTCTCATTGTCAATCTTGTCTTTGTATTTTTATTGTCTCAATTTTTTAAAAAATTGATCAATTTTGTCTTTCTCCAACTTGAAACAAAACTTAATTTTTATATAAATTTTATACACATATTTTTATTAAATTTGATATTTTTATACAAATTGATATTTTTATTATATATTTTTAACAAAACTAGTTTATTTAAATTTGTATTTCACATTTAACTTTATTTAAAATTGTTTACAAATTTTAAATTTATTTGATTTAAATTTTGATAATTTTTTTTTTAAAAGTTTAGATTTGAATTTTTATAATTGTTATTTTTACACCAACTAAAATATTTGTATAGAATTTATTGAACTTTACACATTTGAAAAATATACAATTATTTGAAATATAAATTCAAATAAAAAACAATACTAAAGTATGATGTAATAAAATATCAATATAATTATTTGCATTTTTTTTCTATCAGCATTATTTTCTATTAACAACTTAAAAAAAATTAAATAAAATTCAATGTAAAATATAAATTTAAATAAACTTAATCTTGTGAAAAATATTTAATAAAATATCAATTTTAATAAAAATATTTATATACTATTTATATAAAAATTCAATTTGGTTTCAATTTGAAAAGTGGAAAAATTGTCTAATTTTTACAAAAATTAAGACTAAATTACAAAATAAAATTATGAGGATCAAATTGAGAATGAGGAGATGACACCTAGCGCAATAGTAACACGTGGTAGTGACACTGTCACATGTCAATGCATGTGGCACGCTGCAAATTTTTAATTTTAAAAAAAAAAAACTACGAACTGACACATAATACCTCTTTAACAGTGTTAGTCCAATACTGACAGAAAAGACTTAATTACATCAAATTTCTCAAAATAGAAACTAAATTGAAATAAATAAAAATAAAGGGAACAAATCGATATTTTCTTGAAAAATAAAAACCAATAAGATAATTTAACCTAATTTAAAAATAAGTAAACTTTATGTGATAGTTATGCATCGCTTTTAGATTTATGTATAATATTTGGTAGATTTATTGGATGATAGCAAATAGTGTATTAGTATTATTGGATAGGACATAATTAAAAGATGAAAATGGAGAGGTATCATTATTACAATATTTTAATATAAAAGGTATGTTAAATAAACATGAAGTTGCATTTGCGTTTACTAGACTTCCACATTAAATAAATATATTTTATTTTCTTATTCTGTACTAAACCAAAAGCAAACTACAGTAACTTATTTTTTTAAAAATAATTAACGCACATTTTTATCAGTATGTATTTTTTATATCTAAAGTGTTAATAATATAAAATTACGATGACATATTCATGGAAAGTATATTTTCTTAAACTATATTCTATATACTTTTAATTAATATTTATTTAAATAAATTATATTTATTTTCAGTTTTATCATATGAGATTGTTACGTGGAATAGATTTTGAGTCTAATAAACTTCTTTTTTTAAATGTTCTATGATATGTAATATTCTCAATATGTATTTTGTCATTTTTATGTTAAATTAATTTAAATTAAATATAATAATTAAAACGAATTAAAATTTAATCATAGAGACTAAATTATTAATTAAATATATTATTAAAAAGTTCAAGTTATAAAATAAAACTAAGTAATCAAGTTACATTCTCTCTAAATACATTTTTCTCTTTTTTTCTTATCAATTATTTATAGAGTTTTGACTAAGTTATTTATTTATTTGAATAATCGAGAGTATCATAGGAGTTTCGCTGTAGAAGGTTATCATCCAAACCGATTAGAAACTGAATCAGAGTAAGTTCATCTTTAAAATTTCTTTTGGGTTAGTTTGGTGATATGTTTGCATGTGGAGAAAACTTGTTTGCATATGACTCTTTCGGGTTCAAGATGAGTCTCTGCATGTTAGTGATCTCTAAGATGTGTTTCTGAGCATGAAAAATGATTATGTCTGGTAGGTCATATGAACAAGACTTAGACTTAGTTCCTTAGGCCTAATTGAGCCTAAGTTGTTTTGTCAAAATCTATTGTTGTGAGCATATAACGTGATATCTCATTGAACACAAATCTTCTAAAAGTAGATTATGTAATCATGAACAAATGCATGTTGAGGAGTAATTATGTGCATGACATGGTTGAATGTGTATTGTGTGTTTCGACTCGAAAACGAGGTAGTTGTTCCTAACGATGTTGTCAGACGAATTTGGATCGGGTCAAAACAGTGTGAAAAATGTAGTTTATTTTATTCTTGGCTTAATTAGTAATTTAGTCCAATAATTCATTAGTTTGATTCATTTTGCCCTCTTTTTTTTTCAAATTAGTCCTCCGATTTTTTTAAAATGTTTAATTTGGTCCTCCAATTATTTAAAAAAGTTAAAACATTTTAAAAAATTTCAATTTAGTCGCTCTATTTAAAATATTGGTTCAATTTTGTCCTCATATTTTTTTAAAATGATCCAATTTTGTCCTCTTCAATTTAAGACCAAATTAATAATTAAGCTTAATTACAACTTATATATACATTTAAAATAATTTTTATAATTTATACATCAAATCACCCCACCTAAAGACTCAAATTATTTTATTTTTTACATTTTTTGCACTCTACCTAAATACTCAAATCTTTTACATATAGATGGATTATTTTGATGTATAAATTCTAAAAAAAAAACATGTATATATAAGTTGTAGTTAAACTTAATTACTAATTTGACCCTGAATTCGAGAGGACAATATCAAATTTTTTAAGACATAAGGAAACTAAATTGAATCAAAATTTTAAATAGAGAGACTAAATTGAAATTAAAAAAGAAAAACTTTTAAACAATTAGAGAGACAAATTGAACCTTTTTTAAAATTAGAGGATTAAATTGAGTCCAATAAATAATAAGAGGATCAAAATGAATAAAACCAACAGAATAGATGATAGAGCACTAATTAAGCCTTTATTTATTTTTTTTATAAAATGTATATGTATTCTTTTGTTATACTCCTATGACGAAATGTTTTGAAGTAAATTATTTTAAGTTTTAATTCATGTGAAATGTAAATATTTGAATATGTGTAGAAGTTTTCTGTAGCAATATTTCTAAACAATTTGTTAGACGATTAATTATATAATGACTAGTTAGACAAGTGGTAGTAGTAATATAACACAATACCAGGAGTGTTAATAAACAAATTAAATCTTACGATTTTTTTTCTTCACATTCTTACTCTTACATCATCACATCTTTGTTACAAGTATTTTTATTATAATTATTATTTTTTCATTATTGTCACTTCAATCATCTTATTAATATTATCATTATCATCACAAACATCCTCACAAACTTATTATTATCCTGCCTTTATAATAATAAACTCGAAACATTAAATGATATTAGTATCTATTTTGATTCTATCATATTGTCAAAAATTATTGTATGTCCAAGTATGCAAGTCCTTGACGAGATTAAAACATATATAACACACGTTTTATACCTCAAAATCTAAAAATAAATTATTAAACTATATATCTTCTATACTGTTTTAAAGTTTCACCTACCTCGGACATAAATAAAACGTTATAATATATATTCCACCTTCATTTTAATCATGGTAGCAGTGAATCACAATCCAATATCTTTATACAGTTTAAAAATGAAATCTCTTATTATACTAACACCCTTATTGCAACGATTCCTAATAAAGAGGGCGTTTGAGTGAGTAATGGTCATGATTCATGACAACTTACACAAAACATGCTTCAAAAGAAAAATATCCATGCCTCTGATGCGATGCAGGCATGACAAAAAGTTGAATTACACCTGGTTATTCCTCAACTACAATTCTTACTAGTATCAATTATACAAACATGGCTTCATGTGAACATGTTGTGATCTTCAAAAGGCAGTCATTAGAACCGCCAATGTCCCTGCATCTGTGTCTGGTACACATCTCTATTGAAGCACTGAAAATAAATCAAAGGTAACCGGCCACTCAACAGCCAATAAGGTTGAAAAATGTTGAGGGTAATAGATATCAGGTCTTGAACTTCTGTGTGAATTTTTGAGTGATTTTCTCAACCCCTTCTCTACAATCACCAGCAACACGCTTTGCACCTTCTTTGAAACCAAATCCAACTTCAATAGCACTTTGTTGCAACTCACTGGCTGACTTACCTACCTTTGATATGGCAGCTTCTCCAAATTCTTCAGCTTGTTTTCCTGTTCTGGATGCCCATTCCCTCAATTTTGATATAAATTGGGAGACCAGGTGGATGATTTTGTCAAGTATGTCTCTAGATTTTCCTCTGATATCTGATGCCATTAGTTTGAGCTTGTCCAATAAGTTTTCGGCCCTGTCAACTGTTCCTTGAACCGAAATCTGCTCTGAGGCATTGAGCCATGTAACTCCGGCGGAGGCCTCCTTGCGGAGGTCATCGTCAACCACCACTTTGATCCCATGCCTCTCCCAACGATCTCTAGCCTCCTCTAAGGCTATTGCTTGCTCTCTCACTCGTTTGGCCTCATCCTCTGCCCAAGCCCTGAATCCAAGAATTAACATAACAATTTATTCAGATGCTAATTGGGTAATAATCATTTTATACAAAAAATGAGTTTATCTAAACTGTTTCATTTAACTATAATAAACAATTGCCAATAAGGCATTTGTCTGGCTGGACTAAATATAATATACTGGTAGTGCTAGTAAAATTTCATAAATTCAAGCACATCTGTGTTAATTCCGTACAGCAAGTACAATTGGAAGCAGTTAAATAGTTACTAGAGAAAATTACAGTCGCACAGAGGAATGAAGTGTCAGAAAGGAGAGCATGTACGGTGATCATTCGTCTAATTAGTGTACCTGTATAAGGAAGTTTTATAATTAGTTTTAGTTGGGTTAAAATATATTTCTGATCCCTTCAGGTACCGCTCATTTTCGATTTGGTATTGTATAAAGGAAAATTAATTTTTGACAAAATTTTATTGACAAACTTTTGACAATGCACATGTGATAAACTTCATTAAGGTAATGCACATGTGACATTATCTTAATGAATGAAAAAAATATTTGATGTGACTTGGAAAAAGAAGAAAAATGTTTAGTGCGTGTTGAAAAGCAAATTTTGTCAAACTTTGTCAAAATATCACAGTACTTGAACAAAATATGCTCCAGTTTATCCATATAAAGTATAGTTAAGGCTGGATAAGAGCGAGCAACAACCTATAAGAGGAAAGGTGATGAGAAACATAAAGGGAACCATTTTGATATTCAGTTTATGAAGTTACTGACACCGAGTTTAAGAAAGAAGATAAATGATAAGTCATGGGATTGATTACTACTACAAATTACCATGATAAGATCAAAATTTGAATTCATATAACTTAACTCCATAAAGTTCTCACAAAGAAAACTTAATTTTCCTTCAGAATTCTTATATTTCTCCCTTACATGTCATCCTTTTATATGCTAAATTATGTATCACTCTAGACAATCATAATAAGGCAGACTAAATTCCACACTTCCTTCAACAAAAACAATTAAGCCAATATCAGGATAAATAAACCATCACTTTATTCGTTTTCCATTCTAGAACTGGAATCCCTTCAAATAACGTGTTGTTTGTTGAGCCATATAATGAAAAAAACTTTCTCACATTGTTGAATGGACAAAACATTTTCACAATTAGAAAAATTATCTCTACTATTATTTTTTTCCTTCCTCTTTGTCACTTTTTTTTTTTTATTTCTCCTTTACTTTTTATTCTTTTATCTCTTTTTCTTCACTTTACTTTTCCCTTAACTTCTTTTCTTTTATTTCTTTTCCTCTCAAGTCCTCTTTTATTTCTTTTTCTCTCAAGTCCTTTTTTTTTAATTTTTCCATGAACTCTTTTTCTTTTATTTCCTTTTCTTCTCTAATTTTCGTTTCTACTAGCTCTCTTTTTCTTTTTCTCCATCTCTATCTCTCTCATCATTACAATTACTGCATCTCTTTTCCAATACTCATAAAAAATTCTCTCTTTATCTCTATATATTTGCTCTCTGTTTTAATGTCTTTATCTCTTAATTAAAAAACATAATAAAGATTACGAAGAAAACCCAAAATTAGATTTGACCCTTTCTAAATTATATAAAAAAGTGTCTGCAGGTTTGCTATAGGAAGAGGAAAGTGGCAAAGTTGTAACAAACTGTTACTGAGAAGTAGGGTTAGTGGTCCTTATTTGGGGTTAGTGGTCCTTATTTGAATAGTTGTTGTAAATCTTATAACCTATAAATAAGCCCTCTTTATAGTAAAAGGGGCATATTGAGAATATATTGTTTAATGGGAGATTTCCTGTGTAAATGGAGGAAGCTCCTTTGGTGTAGACCTTAGTAACTTGATCCGTGGGTTACTTTCCTTTAAGCAATAAAGAAGTATTTTCAGAATTATTTTCTAATGTGTGTGATTTTTCCCTAGTAGGTTCTATTTTTCTTATCCAACAAAGAGGAACCAGACAGTATAACTGTTTTCAATTTAGTCCTTGCTACATGCTACTGCTAAATAACCCACATTTTGGAATTTATAATATACACGACAGCCATTTTCAATTGGCTCTCTATGCTGCACAGTAACTCCATACAAAACTTCTAGTGTTAGAAGAAGGTCTACAAATGGCAAGGAAAAAATTGAGAGCAATTGCTCGGTAGAAACTAAATAAAACTTTTTCACAAAGCAATTGAAGTTACATACTTCATTATGACATAGTTTCATACAAATATTGAAGTGTGACATATAGGTACCAAAAATATATATTTGAATCTTTAATTTGCGTACTTCATTAATTCATCATGAACAATAATGGGCCAAGCATATCAAAGAAACAATTGCAGTTGCTTCCTGTAATCTATTAGCTCATTGGCTTGATTTTCTTATTTTTGAAAAGAACATAGAAGAATCTATCAGATTTCATTTTAATCATGTTATCTATTGGTGGGATTTAAGTCCCTTCAATGTGACTTCATACACGAGATGGAGAGTAATTGCTTGATTAATCCTAGCCCAAGGCAAAAATAAAAGGAAAATACAATACATTTGTCACTGCTTCTCACCCCCATATCATATCTACTTTTACCAATCCTACAAAACTAAAATTGAAAGCTGGTATAACATATTTAGCTGCCCATAAAAGTTTCATGATTTTACCTGGCCATAGACAGGGCTTTACGTTCTACCTCTAGCTCATATTGTAAACGAGCAATCTCCTTGTTTTCAACTTCTGCTTGTTCCCGGAGTTTGTTAATCCTCTCTTTTTCGTGTGCTATTTCTACCTTGTCATTCATAAGGATTTGTAATTGATCCTCAGCCTCATGCCTTAACTTTGAAAAAACCTCCATTTCTGAGTCAATAGCAGCTCGTTCTTTTGTCAATGCAAGGTTATCCTTTTCTCTCTCAGCTCTTAACCTTTCCAACTCGAGTCTTGCCTCCTCAGCCATTTTTTCAACAGCATTGATCTTTTCCCTCTCTAATAAAAGCTCCAGCTCAAAACTTGCATTGATATCCTTCTCTACCTGAGCTACTAAAGCACTATGAGCAGCAACAGCATTTTCAGCAATAGATTCTGCTTCAATGCGTGCAAGCTCTTCACTAACTATTTCAGAAGCTTCTCCAGTAGCTAGAGCCATAGCTGCTTGGGCTTTTGTTACAGGCTTATCTGGCTGGAATAATCTTGTATAACCTGGAATATCACAGCCCCAAAAATACAAGAATATTGAAAATTAAAAACCAAAATCAGATTAGAAATAACTTGGAGAAAAGAAACAGTAAATAAATTATATGAAAGTGAATCAAAATTCACTATCAAGCATATGATTAAGCATATTTTTAGAATTACCAAAAGCAAGAGCTATTATTCCATGCTCGCCAGCAGATAGATCAGCTACTAGGGCAGGGCATGCATTAGGATGTATCTTATCAGCGTCCAGAAAACCAGAAAGTTGGTACAGTGTCTGTTCATCAGTCAACGAATTAGATCAACACATTCATTAGTTCAATTAAGTTGGAATTGAGAAGATAGCTTAAACATATCAGACAGAGAAACAAGTTGAGTAACCTTTCTGTCAGCTTCTGGAAGCTGCCTTTTCTCCAGAGCCATTTTCCAACTGACAAGATCTTGACGCGATAAAGGACTGCAGAAAATAACATAAAAGAAGGAGATCACAATGGTAGCCTACAGCATACAAAATTAAAACCACATCTCAAACAGAAGGTTGTGCAACTGCGTACTAGGAAAAAAATAGATGAAATATTAAGTGTAAAAGTTCAATTGCAATAATTTTGTATGATGATTGTACATTGCAGAGATACAAAAAATGTACCCACAGATTACATATCCAAATTCAGAAAGAACATACCTTCCAGGGGAGAAGTAAAATGGACTATCATCTTCATCACCAGATAACTGTATATCTTGTCTTGAAAGCCTGCTCTCAATAAGTCCAGCTTCTGCCAAGCCTGAAAATTAATATTGGATCTTCTTTAGACAAAATATGAATATGGCAACATGTTGTAATGTTAAAAAATTATGAAGTCACGTACTGACCTTGAATGGAAGAAAAATCAGGGTCCTCAGGGGTGACATCGTCAAATGCAAGCTCAGTAACATTGTCTATGTACATGGCCGGATACACTTTCGAAACAGTGCTCCTAACAAATTACCAGAAAAACACATGTAATGTCAAGTATTAAGTATTACATATATAACACATTTTGTCATTCACACCAAATGTAAAAGGAACAAATAAAGTACTACCTTGAAAGTGTGCTGCTAGCAGACACCAACCAGCGAGCATATTCACGACGAGTACATAAATCACTAGGTTGAACATCAGGCTCAATGACCTAAGAATGTAAAAATATCCAAGTGAACAATAACAAGTGGATAAAAAAGTAGAATTAAATTATAAATGCAAAGGGTATTATAATCACCTTGAAACATGAAAATAAAAAACAAAGAACTACCTTTAAAACTTGCAATGCAGCTAGTGCTTGCCCCTGGACTTGATCAACAGCTGCAGGAACTAAAACCTTTCCAGGAAACACTTGTGCAGTTGCAGAAACTACGGATGGAGCGGGAATACCAGGAACAGAGAAAAAGGATCCAAAATTTGGAGATTCAGATTTAACTTCATCAACCTCATAACTATCATTTATAACCTTCTCATCTACCAGTGCATTGGCTGATAATAAAACAGATGATTTTTCAAACACGTCATTTCCAGGAATGCTCCACTCTTCAAGGGATGGCTCATTTCCCTCAGCAGAGACCTGCGGAATTTTGTTCAGATCAAGGCTTTCTTTCTTTGAAGCTGACAGAATATTTTCTTCAACAGCTTCATTGAAAAACTTATGATCTGAAATCGTGTTATTTGACTCAGGACAGACCACAACACTAACAATTTCAGTCTCGTTATCAGCACCTGAACTAGAATAGGTTTCGCTAAAACCAAAACTAACACTTCCACTTGAACTGGTTATTTCATCATGCTGAACAGCATTAAGGTGGGGTGGTTTAGCACCATCGTAGTTGGGCAGATCTCCTGGATCAACATTGAATAGGTTTTCTTTAAGATTGGCAGTAGATTCTGCTGTATCTACAGTAGGGTTGCTATCAAAATCTCTAAATCCATAAGCATTAAAAGAATCAACAGTGTTTTCAGATTCAAGTGATACTGGGCTTTTACTGGCAAAAACTAACTTGTTATCAAAAGCTGACTCATGCTGTAAGTCTTCTTGAACAAATATATGTTTAGTGGCATCATCAACATCAACGGAGGAGTTTTTACTATCATATATCAACTGGGATCCTATATCAGAATCATCAACAATACTATTGTCACGGTAAACATTACGAGACTCAGAAGATGAATAATCGTTGGACATATCTATCTGACCTTCTATTTTATCATTTCCTTGCTCCACCTTATCAACATTTTCTGGTTCTGTTGTTTCATTATTATGATCATCAGAAGACAAAATTTCCTCCTGCTGGGTAGTCAAGGGCTTCATGTGCTGCTCTGGTCCTGTATCCAGCCATACACATTCCAGTTTCCAACGGAGAAGTTTAGTTAAACAGAAGACAAATTAATTCACTCAAATGAAAGCATTTCACGTAACTCAATGATTATGACATGAGATAAGCAAGCAAAGACAACTTACTGGAACCGGTTTGTTTGCCAAGAGATAAGGCAGCAAAGGTAAGCCCTGAAAGAAGAAGCACTCCAGCCACTCCTACTCCCACAACTCCTGAAAGCAAGCTACTTCAAAAGTGTTATTAAGTAATGTGAAATTGCTAACACTTCACAAAACACAATTGACATTTCAGTAATTCACATCCCACAGTCGCAACCATGTTTATTATTACTTACATGCAATCCGAATGCATCAAGTCAATTAACCAATCAAATTCAAGTGCAATCATGAACGAAACGAAAAAGTCCATCATGTTTAATATGTAGCAAAAACCACACGTAAATTCAAACTATCCTCCGCAACAACGGCCAAATAATGAGTTTAATTTAATGCAATGTCAATGTTGGCATGCCTTCTAAAATAATTACTACAAAGTCAACCAATTTATCATGCACAGTTATTTGTGATTATACGACAATGTAAAAATTCACAAAATAATTTCATGTTGTCCGTGCATACACTTTTTACTCAAATAATAATAGTTTCAAACTACGTTCCATGACTTACAAATTGTTACAAACAGTCAACAGTGTTCTACCATACATGATGCAATTCAAGATTGGCCAATATTGTAAAAACTGTTACACCACCAATGTATTCTAACCTAATATTTATAAATTTTTCACCTTACTTTACTTAACGTAGCAAATATTTTTACTAGTTTGCATCATCATCGAATCATCACTAACACTGACCATTCTTGAAAACTTTAAATTTAAATAAAAAATGTTATATCCAAGTTATGTCAAACATACCTTCATTACTCAAAATTAAAAAAAAGAAAAGAAAAAAGAGAGAGTAGGTTAACAGGTTTTAACATAAGCCTTCAAAACATCCATATCGGTAATCAAAACATCCATGCATCATAAGTATTATCAATGGGAATACTTCAAGTTATTTCACTTTTCTTGCAAAATAAAAACGGATAACTAAATTAAACAGTGACGAATTGCGAACGATGAGTACAATTTTGGAGAACGCACTCACCTCCATAGGACTCCTTCTTCTTGTCGGTCTGTTGCTCGGCGTCGGTGTCGGACCAGCCGGAGAAGCCGTCGAGGTTGGGTCCGGACCCGGTCCACTCCGAGGCGGCGCCGTCCCGCTCGGCGCGTAAAGGGCGAACGCGATTCTTGTTGAGGTTGCGCATTCGCAAGTGCGGAGTAAGGGGAAATTTGGGTGCGGCGAAGGCCAATCGAAGCTGGAGGGAGGTGGGGGAGCACGTGAAGGAAGCCATTCCGTTGCGACGATGAAAGAGAGAGAAAGTGGTTAGAGAGAGAGGGAGATGGATAAAAGGAGGGTGTGAAGAGTGAAACAAAATAGCTTTTGCGTTGGAATTTTGGGATTTGTGACTGTGATCCTCTTCTCTGTCTTCTGTAGTAAGGGGAATTTTGATTTCATCGATTAGTTTTCGGAGTGTGAAAGTAAATAGATTTTTAGGTTAACAGGAAAATAGATTTCGCCAAAACTTTTGACTTAATTCAATTTTAACTTCACCATAAATTTGAGATATTTTAATAGATTTTTTATTAAATTTTTGTGATCTTTTTACTCTTCAAAAATTTAAAATTTTGTAATTGAATATGTATCGCTAAAATTTTGTATTAATTATGTCATCTAAAAGTTATAACATCTTATATGTCATTATATTTTGTTGCACAAGAGTATGTTAAAACATATAGAGAGATGATAAAACACTTCACATAATTAATTGAAAAGATCTTATTTTTTTTAAAATAAAAAAAATCTCAAATTTATTATGTTAATTAAACCAAAATTATTTTATTTGTTAACACTTCATCAATAAGTTAAATACACAGTAAGATAACTTCATTAAGTTAACAATTAATTAATAATAACACAAATACCAAATTAACATATTTATTGAGTATTAAATATGAATGACACTATTGTCTTACGAATAATAATTGATACAATTGGTTTAAGAGTAATAAAATAATTTATTAATCTGTTTATTTGTGCTTTTAAGTGATTTTTATATGAACAAAAACTGAAATGTTTGGTTTACAATAAAAATGTTTTTTCTTATTAAACAATTTCTTTTTTCTATTGTTATTTTTTATTTACCATCTTACACTATAACTCGGAGAAAAAACAGAACAAAAAAAATACTTAGAAGAGAAGATGAGAGCGAAACTTTTTTAATGCAATAATAATAGCATGAGAAACCACTCCATGTGTTGCGTATTAAAAAAAAGTAGAAAAACTGATTTTTCTGCTTCTACTCTTTTTTTATAATAAGTTTATTCGTGTTAATAATCATAATAAATGATTATTCAATTAATTTATTTTATTAAAAAGTGTAAACAAGTAGATTCATTAACATATCAACCTTGTTGATTTAAGAATAACAGAATAACTTTTTAAATCAAATTAGTATATTTATTGAATATTAAATATTGTAGTATTAGAAAAATGTTGGAATTGCCAAAAAAAATATTTAAGTCTATTTAAAAAAAGTATTTTTTTTTTCCTTTTGCATTGGCTATACAGCTGACCCTTAGAAGTTGTTAAGAGACACAGGAAGAAAGAATAAAATATGTGACCACCAGAATCATAAAATTGTATAATAAAAAATAAATATTAATTATTTTAATTATTATTAAAATCAAATATATTAAATTTGTAAAAAGAAAATCAAACAATAGTTATTAAAAAACAGCTACAAAACTTAAAAAGTAAAATAATCAATAAAATAATTTATACTAATCAGTATTAAGGTAGTAAGATGTATACACAAAAAGTAATTACCGAGCCGTTAAAATAAGCATTTTGTTGGAAAACAAAAATTGCTCCTTGTTAAAATTGAACAAAAAAAAAATGTGTAACAATGTAAAAACACGAAAACAAAATTTGTAATATTGTGAAGATAGGAGAATAAAATGGTTGAAGTAGATTTATATAGGAAAATGGTACGGTGACTACCCAATTTGACTATCCAAGTTACTACCTTACGTGAAATATAATATTTCATTTTATTTTAATTGAAACAAATGGAATGGCACGTGAGTGATGGAAATCTGAAATTAAGTTACCCTTTCACGTGTTGCCGTCAATTAACAGCCATCTCGTGAAATTGAAAAAAGAGGGAAAAAGTGAAACTGCATAAACTTCGCAGGCAGTGTTTCGGCTTCCATACCAACGGTTTTCTTCTCCACCGCTCCACTGCACCTCTGAACTGCCACACCCCTTCAAAGTCCACCGCACAGGCACGAAGTCCACTGTCCGTTTCGAAAATCCACCAGCACGACAAAGTCCACCGTCCTTGCAAAGACCACCGTGCATGCGTAGTCCCCCGTCCCTGCGAGGTCCCCCGTCCGTGCGCAGTCCACCGTTTTGGTGGTCTCCTTCAAAAATCCACCGCCCCGAAACACGGAAAGGTAACTTCTTTGTGTTGTTGTGTGTATGGTAAGTGTTTAGGGTTTTTCAGTGAAATGGGATTTTTAACATCACAGTGTTCTCCATTTGCAGGGTATTCTTCCATTTGGTTCAAGGTATGATTTTTTTTGTTTTCCCCAAACCATTGACGTCGTGGTTGTATTGTTTTGGTGTGGCATTGAAAAATGTATGTCTAATAATGGTGGATTTTATCAAAAATGTCTCTCTAATATCATTGTTTACTTACTTTTTTAAGATTTGCATGATAATCATTGTGTTGAATCTAGGTTTTGATTGGTAGTGTGTTATTTAATTGTAATATTGACTGGATGATTTGTTATGAATTTTGATCAATGCATTTGTGTTGAGAAGTATTTTACTTTTGTACTTAGCATCCTTATCCTAATACCTTCATAATTCATGCAGTTCACGAATCTATAATAGAATAAATAGTAGGGGCTGTGACTAGCAAGTAATTTACTCATTTTTTGTTGTTCTAAGCCTTAGACCATTGTCAGTGATAGGAAATCATACCAATTCATGAATCATCAGAGAATTGAAATCCATATGTATGCCATCACTTAATATATGTAGTTTTGAATGAAAAAGAAAATACTGATTTTAATTCTCCCAAATAGAACTAGTTTAAAACTATTATTTATTCATTCATAATTACCTTGTACTTAATCTAATTTAGTCATTCATAATGCAATAGCTTTTATAAAGAAGATAATCTAATTTTAACTTTGATACAAAATCTCAATTGTTAGTGTTGTATAAGTATACCGTTGTAATGTTTGTGGGTTTTCACTTTAGATTATAAGTTTTTGATCCCATAAATTTACTTGAATGAATTCAGTAGTATGGATATTATTGATAATTAAAAGTATTATGTAACATTTTTTCGTGCTTACTTATTTATTTTGGTCTTAGTTATTACAATTGATTAATAGTTGAATTAGTTATATGGCAGGGAAAAGGGAAGTGAAATCTTCTCCGCATTCATGGAATAAGGGTAAGAAGACCAAGATGGAGAAGGATGCCCATGTCAATTTTCACCCCTTAGGACCATTTAAATGAAATTATGTTTACTAATTGTTCAACTAAATTGTACTGTCATGTATTATAGGTGAGGATCTTGCATCGTTGTGATACGAAATACATTGTTGAAGTAAACAATGTAGTCAAAGCAACCCACCGTAAGCGGATTGAAGGAACACCATTTAAATGGTGTTTGTCTCTGGACAAGGTGTTGGAAATAAATTGCCCTTTGATTAGGGAAGTTTTGAATCGGTGGGTTGTAGATGGGGAATTCATTCGTGTTGGCCCGCACTTAGTTCGCTTATCAATATATGATAGTGAAGTTAGTGGGTTAGTAGGTTCACTTTTTGAGAACAAACATATTTCGGTCCGAGATATAAGTAACAAGATTAAGAACTATGTTAGTAGTGATGATGATGATGATGTACAAAGTGTTTGTAGGTTGTACTTGTTACTTTGTTTCTCTATCTTTTATTTTCCTAGGACTTCTAGGACCGTGAACACTATGCCTTTCAAAATCTTATTATAAAATACAATATGCTGTATTCACTTCAATATTATTTTACAAACCAAAATATGTATCCTAAACAAAACAGTTGAATATCAGTAACAAATCTTCACTAACAATTTCAACAAAGTTGTATGAAATAGAATTTTTTCACAACTACCATATGTAAATGTGAATTTAACATAATCCAAGCTGAACTCTTAATAACACAAATCAACAGTCATCTAAATCAAGTATTGACTGCGTTTCCTCCTGCTATATGTTGCAAAAGAAGTTCTTAATGAAATACTCTTGAAACATTTCCTTTGATCATCCATGCGTCTTACATACATATTGCTTTGTTGTATTTCCTTGCCATCCTGATGTAGACCATCTTCTTCTTTGCCATGTTGATCCGTCGATGTCTCAACAAAATTACCTTCATCAATATCCCCAGATTTATGTTGAGCAATCTCACTGAATTTTTCTTCACCTATGTCAGCAACACTAGATTCATCCCATTGATAATAATTATCTTCAACCTTATCATGGCCTTGTTTCTTCCTGTCACTCATATTTGCTTTCAACTCATAAAGTTCTTTTTGAATTTCACCCAACATTTGTTCTTGACGTTCTACAACTTCCATTAGCTCATCTTTTCTGACACCCTTACTTCCACGTCCAAATTCCTCAAAACCTTCTTTCACAAAGGTATTGCTGAGCTCTTCTGCAGAGGCAGCAACATCTAAAACAACCTGCAAGAAATTCAAAAAAACTCTCAACAAGTACTAATCACATAATTAAGAAAAGCTTAATATTAATCATGTCAAACAGCTTACCATGTTTCTATGCACACTCCTTTTAATTACATAGTCTCATACTTTCACTTCCATCCAATGCAAGATTCTAGGGAACTTGGTGGTTGGACGTCGTTCCTTTGAGTTGGACATCAGAAAATGGTCGAACGACCATAACTAGAACATTTTAAAGGAAAATTAGTCACAACTCTTCACCACTTACTTTTATATCATGAAATGTAAAATCAACCAAATTAAAGATACGGTACTTGTAACAAGTAAACACATCCCATAACATGGAAGTTTTTTGAACCTGGTTTGTCTCTCATCAACATTTTAGCTTCACAAATGCTTCCAACCAAATACTCATACACCACACCACCCCAATTATATTTCCCAATACTACAAACGTCATCAACAATGTTGAACAAAATAGAAAATACTCTGCCACTACGATTGGCTAACAAAAACTCAGAAATTCCTAACAAAAGATAAAGCTTACAAAAATCATTAACTTCTAGATGTTTACTATGTTTTAATAGGTAGTCATATACCATTTCAACATCAACAACTTTTTTAGGTCCAAATAACTTCTTGCAATGACTATCTAAGCCTTCTCGGGTTAAATCAATGTTCTGCCCAACTACCCTCAAACCAAGACCAACACATACGTCTAATAAGCTAAAAGCAACAACTTTTGTACCCATGTCAAACCCCCCCAGCCTTTCAACCCACCGACTAATTAACAGACTCAACAGATTCCTAGATATCTTCACAGACTCTTTCAACTCAACCAACCATGCAAATGGTGTTGCCTCAATAAATGACTTTTGATCGTTTGTTAACTTCTTATTCAAACTACCAATAAATTTGGTTCGGCATGAATGCCTAAAACAAATATGGATCAACACAAAAAAAAAAAGTTATAGCAATTTTAATCAAACACACATTCAAAATAAAATGAATTAAAAACATATCATACCTTCCGGTCCACACTAAAATCGCTTCCTTCACTAACTTCACTCATAATTCTCACCTGAAAACATATATGAGGTCACCATAAATTCATAACAAATCATCCAGTCAATATTACAATTAAATAACACACTACCAATCAAAACCTAGATTTAACACAATGATTATCATGCAAATCTTAAAAAAGTAAGTAAACAGTGATATTAGAGAGACATTTTTGATAAAATCCACCATTATTAGACATACATTTTTCAATGCCACACCAAAACGATACAACCACGACGTCAATGGTTTGGGGAAAACAAAAAAAATCATACCTTGAACCAAATGGAAGAATACCCTGCAAATGGAGAACACTGTGATGTTAAAAACCCCCTTTCACTGGAAAACCCTAAACACTTACCATACACACAACAACACAAAGAAGTTACCTTTCCGTGTTTCGGGGCGGTGGATTTTTGAAGGAGACCACCAAAACGGTGGACTGCGCACGGACGGGGGACCTCGCAGGGACGGGGGACTTCGCAGGCACGGTGGTCTTCGCAAGGACGGTGGACTTCGTCGTGCTGGTGGATTTTCGAAACGGACAATGGACTTCGTGCCTGCGCGGTGGACTTCAAAGGGGTGTGGCAGTTCAGAGGTGCAGTGGAGCGGTGGAGAAGAAAACTGTTAGTATGGAAGCTGAAACATTGCCTGCGAAGTTTCTGCAGTTTCACTTTTTCCCTCTTTTTTCAATTTCACGGGATGGCTGTTAATTGACGGCAACACGTGAAAGGGTAACTTAATTTCAGATTTCCATCACTCACGTGCCACTCCATTTGTTTCAATTAAAAAAAATGAAATATTATATTCCACGTAAGGTAGTAACTTGGGTAGTCAAATTGGATAGTCACGGTACCATTTTCCATTTATATATATATAGATATATATATATATATATATATATATATATATATATATATATATATAATTATTTTCTTACTTTTCAATTAAAATTGTTATAAAAAATCGCAAAAAAAAGTTGATTTTTATAAATTTTATAAAAAATTTGTAAGAAAATTTTCATTAAATATAAAAAATTCTGATTCTAGTAGTGTTTTATCATATTATAATACTTTATCATGATACATTATGATAAAATAATTAAAAATAATTAACTTACTCTGTAGAAATAGTTAAATTTAAATAAATAATAAAATGTAAGATAATTATTATAATTTTAAAAATAAATAAATTTAAATTAACAATTACCTAAAGGGTAAAAGTAATGATATACTATTTTAGTTTAAAGCAAATTATCAACATTTTTAAATCATATATATAACCCTATAGATTGTATAAATTCGAAGACTTAAAAGTACTTAAAAGTAGGTGAAATGATAACTTTGATCGAATGATTGCCTAAAGTTCATTAAGAATAATTCGTTGGCTTTTTGTCTTCAAAGAAGTGAATATTGAGGTCATAAATTAAAATAAAGGATAAAAGTAAAATTTAGAGATAATAATTTAATAGAAATGTAATTAATTTATTAGAAATATATTTATAGTTTGAACATTTTATTATTAAAATATTATAGTATTTTAAAAAAATCATCATTGCTCATTTATGGGTTGAATAAATTTTTTAAAAAAAAGTATTCGTGAAATTTTTGAAGACATTTGGTTGTAGAATTTTGGATGAATGTCAACTAGTTAAAAAAATGATTGAAAATATTTTTACAAATAGCTTATGAAAAGTGATAAAAGTTAGTAGTATAATTTTAAGTTGCTATGACCATACTTCTTGTATTATACACATTAATTTTTCTTTAATTATACAAAGCAAAATATATTTTGATATGATATTTCACTAAAATAATGTTACTTTGTCTCTTAGAAGAAAAAAATTGGCAATTTCATCATTACTATTTAATATACATAGGTGTTTGTTAAAACAAATATTTTATCGATTCACTTAATTCTAAGTAAATTATATGTTTTTTGACCTTACATTAACAAAAAAAATTCAATTGATAAGGACAAACTCATACATACGGTACAACATTTGCCAACAATGATGACATTTCCTTAGTGACATTTATTAAAAATGTTAATATATATATATATATATATATATATATATATATTTTTTTTTTTTTTAAAAGTGTTACTATAAAGAATATTAATAATAATATTGTAACATTTTTAAAAATATCATCATAGATTATTACATTTGTTTCCACTTTTAGTAAAATATTTTTTATTATAATTATTAAAAATGTTATTATAGATTAATATTTTAAATTATAGGACCATTTCTTAAATATATTTTATTGTAAACAAATATTAATATAAATTATATTAATATTATATGATAATATTTTAAAATAAATGTTACTATTAATAAAATTAATTTATTATATTATTATTTCAAGAAAATTTTATTAAACATTAAATACTAATATTTGTAAAAAAACATATTAATAACATTATTCATAAACATTATGTATTATTAAAATTTTTAAAAAAACGTCGTATTAATATTATTTATAGACTTATTTTTATAAAATGTATTATTAATATTATTAAAGACTAATATCTTTTCTCATTATTTTTCCATAAATTAAATTGGCACGCTTAAGTTCTATCTTTCAATGCATTGATGATGATTTTTTTACTGTCCACTTTTAATTACATGTAAATTTTGAAAAGAAAAAAGAAATCAGTAATGAAAAAAAGAAATAAAACGTATTCTATTATCCTTATTTATGATGCACCGATACTTCAACTTGGATCTCATGTATGTGTCTGACACCTATCGTGACTTTAGGATACTTGAAGGATATTTATTAATGAAGTATTTAATTTATAAAGTCGTAGTACACTACAATAAAATCTTTGAGTAATGACCAATTTTAGTAACACAAAATTATTAGTCACTAAATAGTGATCAAATTGACAACTAAAATAGTTCCAAAAAATTATATTTGGTCTCTAAATTGATAATTAAAATAGTTTTAATTATGAATTGGTTTTAAAATTGGTCACTAACATAAACTACCAAGTTTTGGCTACCAAAATAATTGGTCTCTAATTCGAAAATTTGGATTCAAACACTAACAATCATATATTTACTATGTTTGTAAGAATTATTACACACTTTTCAATATTCATATATCACATATTGTATCCTATTATTTTGATAATAAATGTATCGACATATTGGATACGTGTCGTATCCGATACACGTATCGTATCTATGTATCATAGATCTTTATAAACAAAATCTTCTAAACTCGTGAATAGAACTCTACCCACAACACACAGTCTTCTTAGAAACACATGACAAGTTTATCAGTGCTCCACTTTAAGTTCCAGAAGCTCCCATTTGAATTTCAAAAGGTGCCATAACCTTATTTTGTTTTTGGTTTCTCTTCGTCTTTATTTAAACATTTTGCATTTTCAGATGGTGATTTTGTTAGGTCTATAGAGGTCTGCACTCGTTTGAGTCAGTTTTAACAATCGACTCTGATACCACTTGTTAGGTTTACAGAGAGAATTTCACTGGGGATATAATACCAACGAAACCTGAGCTCAACTACATAAGACATTAACATCACTCTCAATCCAAAACTTTAAGATAACGAGTTTATGGATCTTTATCCTAGTATAGTGGTCCACTTTCTCATCTCTAGCTAATGTGAAACTTATAATTATACTTGGTAGTGGTGAGTTTGACACCGAAACAAATAGGTTTACCAAGTTAATACACAGTGTACACCGAGAAGTATACTCTCGTTGCACAAATTTCTCCAAGTTCTAAATCGTTGTTCAATCGCTACATATTAAGAATCTCCATGGATGAAACAATGTGTCATTTGAAACACGAAAAATTTCACAAGAAGTGTAAGTTTAATAAGTCTTTTAATAAATGATAGTAATGGTTTGGTTAAAAATATTTATGTATTTGTTATACCAGTTTATCAATATTAGTTATCTTTATTCAGTTGTTAGATAGTACATATACGTTTTTACATGGAAATTGTTAGAATGTTTTTTATTAGATACAACAAATTGTCATAGGATTCTATTTCAAATGATATTTTACAAAATAATTTGATTTTGAGTATACAAGAAGGAAAAAGAATGAGATTTAAAGTCACTTATATGAGTTTCTTCATACTTCATTTTTACATTATGATAAACATATTGTCTTTTTCGGCCGTGAAAAATAACTAGATTGTATTATAATAATTGACTTTTATCTTACATGGTTGGTTGTTTTGAAAATAACAATTTTAGTTGTAAGTATATGTAATCTCATGGAGGAGTCAAGAATAATCTTAGGACTTCTTTAGTTGTGGGCATAAAAGTCATTGCCAAGAAAGTCAATTATATGGAATGTGGTAGACAAATTTTATTAAAATCCGGATGATTTGATGTTTTATCTATTTGTGTATGATAATAACAGTTAATACTAAGAAAATGATCAGGAACATATTATTAGAGATTAATAGTTTTTTTCCTCATTTTCTACATCTAAATTATTATCAAGATTGAAGACTAAGTGCGTGTATCTGTTTCATTTAAGATAATTTTTCAAAACCATGGTATACTATTTGTTTTTTACTTCTACTCTGCTTTGGCATTATCATTAAGTAACAATGGTTCAAAAAACGTATTCTGGTTTACTAACATTAATGAAGATAATTGACCAACCCATTCTCATCATTTTCTTCAATTATTTGTAGTAAGAACTAAAAATAATAAAAATAACGGGAAAATATACACAAATAGTTGTAGAGATTAAAAATAATTGATTTATAAAAACTATAATAATTTTTTTTTTATGAAAACAAAAATCAATTGGTCACAATAACTGTTGGTGTGCGATATTCCTATATTTTTATATTGTTGTTTCAATAAAAAGGAATATCAATATTTTTTTAATAACAATTCGAAAATGTCCCTCTGTTTTAAAAAAATGTTAATAAAAGTTCCTAGTAACGTTTTTATAATGTTACTTGTTTATAACAAAATTAGTTTTAAAAAGGTTTAGTAATATTTCTATAAATATCTCAATTGATATGTAAAAATGTAACATGTGATATAATGTTACTGAATTATATTAGTAATATTTTTTTATAATTTATTAACATTTTTTACTTTTTACTACAAATCAAATAAATAGTAGTGATATTTGTCCGATGTCTTCAACCTTCAAAGTTACAGTAGGAATATTCATTTTATTGTTTTATTACTGGGTTAAAATGAAAGATATTTTATTTTCTTTAATAATTCATCTAATTAAAGCTTTATGAGCTCTTCAAGTGACACGTTATTAAAACATTTACATATTCTTAAACTGATCATATGAGATTTTCATTGATTAAAAAACTTCTCAATATTTTATCAATATGATCATATTTTTCATGATGTTTGTCTAAGGAGTGAACCACATTCAATATGGTTTGAAAACCTAATTTGTATAATATCAATTTGTTCCATATTGAACAATTCATATTGATTTGTGAGTAAACTAAGTCTATTATGACGGGTAAATAAACCAAGTTCTTGAATAATTCATATTAAAAATATTTTTGAAGCCTTTCATAAGATGATCTGGGTATATGATCATCTATTAATTGAAAAAAATGCTCTTAAAACATTTTTTTGCAAACAATTTTGTAAGAGAACCAGAGTTAGTACAAACATAAGGGAAACTTTGAGATATGAATAAACTTATTGATAGTTTCTTTTAAGACGTTTTGACAAATTGATAATTCAAATTGAATTTAAGTCTTTTTGTGAAACTTTATCCTAAATAAAGTCTCTTATCACATAACTTATTAATGAACGCTGATTAGAAGTCCTTTGAAAGAAAAAAAATATATAATAATTGAACTATATATTTCACTTTTTTTAAGTAAATTTTACAGTTAATTTCTTACAAAACACCTTTTATATATATATATATATATATATATATATATATATATATATTAATTTATTAAATTAAATATTATTAATTAATATAAATTATATATTATACACATTGTTTAACATCCCATTTAATAGTTTTCAACTACTAAATAAAATATTATATCATGATAGGATATGATAGGACAGAACATATAACAGGAATAAGTCAAGATAGTGTATTAGTACAGTCATCCACATAACCCTAAGAAATACCAACTACATGTACATCATATTCTAAGAAAAAGCTAACAAAAGTTCCATGAGCAAAACGCAAATAGGGACTACTATCGAAGTCTCATTCTACTGTCTACTCCTATCCAAGAGGGGAGTATCTTCACCTGCATCTTCATTTGCTCACATCACAGTGATCATTGCAAGAAAAGAACCAGACACAGGACACACAAAGAAAATGAAAAGGTAAGCTAATCTGATTAAAAGAAACATGCAGCTCAATTATAAATACCATGCAATTTTTCTCATTTTCACCATAATCACTTAAACCACCACAACACAACACATATATATGATTCTAGACTCAATATCCGGATTATGTAAGCAACATTGAACCTCTTGGTGGCATGCACCTCTGATGGTTCCTAAACTCTAAACTCTGCAGAGTTTGGCCTCAAGGGGTTATCACCCAACCACTCATAGGGTAAGTTCCCTTCTCATTTAAGACTTTATCAAGTCCAAAGATTAGGATCTCCTGTTACTCCTCACGACATAATCCATTATGCTTTATCTGAGCTTGAATGATTATTGGAGTTTTAGGATACCTCCAATAGTGAATCCTTATGACCTTACATACACTAAAAACATTCTCCTTCTAGGATTTTCCTTGAAATTCTAGTTCAACTGCACCTTCTCATAATCAAATTCATACATTTCTGCCACACACATTGCCAAAAACACCAGTCCAAACATATCATTATCAAAGCCACACTTTAACATTTCAGTTATAATTTCATCTAGCATAAACAGAAAATAAGCACTTAGCTGCAGTGGTTATCACTCAAGCTAAAAGGTTTCGCCCAGACAAAAGGGTTCTCTCGCTTAGGCGGATCATTCTCGCCTAAGCAAGACTCGAAACAGAGAACAACCCAAACTCTGAGTAAATTCTCGCTTAGGCTAAGTTGTCTCACTTAGATGAAATTGTCTCTTGCTCAAGCGAAACTTGCTCGCCTAGGCGACAATTCGCGCAATGACAGGGATGAGTTTCTGGTGTTTTTGCTCAAGCCAAAGCTGCTCGTCTAGGCGAAAACACCAAATTCCCAATCTGTTGTCACATGGAGAAGCCTATAATTGTGCACAATTTCAATCACACACTCAATTTCACAATTCAAGCATCTATTCAACACCCAATCATGCAATCAAAAGAACCAGAAATGATTCTCATACGAAATTTAAGAAAACAATATATCTTCCCTTACGTCTAGACAACACTGGATTGTAGAGAAGAAAAACCCCTAACAGAAAGAGTTTCACAACTGCACAACACCTAATGAATTGGAATACAGAACCACATAGAAGGATGAGATCCTAGATTTAACTCAAAAAGGGACAAAATTCCAAAAATTGGGAATTAATGGGAATTGGAAACTTGAACTGACTTACACGAAGGGGAGGATGCTCAGCTTGGAGGGAGGATCTTGCATTGGCTTTAAGCTTGCCTGCTGCCACAAGACAAGAAAGGGATGGTTTTAGATGATGGTCAGAGCTCAAGATTTTGGAGAAGTGGAGGAAGCATAGAGAAAGATGAAAAAAGGAAGATGACTTGGGTGAGACTGTTTTTGTATACTTCAAAAAAAAGTTAAAGGAAAAAGGGTCTCATACATTGTCTTATATATGAATTTAGATTGGTTATCATTTATTAATAATTAAAATAAAATTTGTATATCAGATGATTTAATAACAATATTTATTATTCTATAAAATATCAAATAAGAGTATAATTGAAAAAAATATATAAAAAAGTTACATAGCGTTTTTTGAAAATTATAAAAGACAAGAAGCAAAATATATAATTATATTTTATATTAAATAATAATAATAATTTGGATACGTTTTAGTGGTCGAATAATCATATGTTTAATATTACTTACCCGATATTTGTAAAATTTTTTCAAATATATAATATTTTGTTACTTTGAATTATTCCCTTTAGAAAGTATTTGGTTGAAAATAAAATAAAAATTATCTACGTATCCTAGGAGTTGAAATAAATAAGTAAATATATATATATATATATATA
>Ga0209589_1002021_pt1 | contig 34569 bp, 6 predicted proteins | sample CowpeawhiteBW_FD_187525 | JGI IMG/M metagenome (GOLD analysis project Ga0209589, IMG submission 187525) | Root nodule microbial communities of legume samples collected from California USA - Cow pea white BW (SPAdes) (version 2) | ecosystem: Host-associated > Plants > Roots > Nodule | place: USA...
AATTTTCACCTCTCACCTATTTACAAAAAGATAAAATTATGAATACCCAAAATTAAATCTTAAAAGCAAGACTCAATATTTTAAGAAAACTAATAACTTCTAAATGATTAGCTTCCCTTACCTTAGAATAGATTCTTAATCTTGTTCTTCCCTTACACAACTTCAAAGCTTAAAATAGCTCTATCTACACAAAGAAGAGTTTGATCAATAATTAAAGCATGATTTTATGATCTCTTACAGAGATATATGCCTAGAGCGTAGAAAAGCCACCTACAAGAGAGAAACATATTGCTTCAAAAATAAAAAGGAAAAGATGAACTTACTTAAAAGAAGAAATTGTTCGGTCCAAAGTGTTCCTTAACTCTTCAATTTTGCCGTAGTGCAATTTAATTTTGAAAATAATAAGGAATTGATGGTGAAAATTGAGATGGAAATAAAAGGGGAGAAAGAGTTAGAGACACGGAAGAGAGAAACCAAATAGAAAAGTATAAGAAATTATAATAGAGAACAAAACGTGATTTTTAAATTTTAAAATAGATTTTTCAAACTAAATTAATATAAATAAGGTAATAATATATAAATAAAGTAATAATATATTAATAAAGTAGTAATATATAAATATATTTTTTTAAATATTTAGAAAATAAAATAAAATAAAAGTAATTAATATAAATAGAGTAATAATTTTTAAATATTATTTTTTAAATATATAGAAAAAAAAGTGAAACAAAAAATGGTTGGGGGAGTCGTGGTTCCCCTGTCCGTTAATAGTTCCGCCCCTGATTTAAATATTTTAAAATCTGATATTTAACTAGAAGTGTTCCAACTCTTATAAAAAGAATGTACAAAATTTCTATATAACATAACGTACTCATTGTCATCACAAAATAATCATAGCATTAATTATAAGAGTCTTATCTTATACTTAGAGATGAAAACAGGTCAGATTGAACATGAGTATTTTAAAATATGTGTATACTTGTAAATATATATAAAAAAAGATATTTTATAAATTTTTTTAAATAAAATTTAAATAAAATCACAAAAAATATAAATTAAATTAAATATAAATTTAATTTAATCTAATAAACTATAAATTAAATTTAATAAAACAAACTAAATTTTAATTTTAATTTTTTAGAATAACATGTATTCAAAAATACTAATAGTATAATATTCACACACAATCTATTTATAAATAAATATTAAAATATATACCGCTTGCGAATATCAATATCCGTTGCTTCTAATTAGCCATGGATCTTGCATACTTTTCTGCATTTTAAAAATAAATTTATAGGGACACTAGCTAATTAAGGTAGAGCATGTTCTTGCAAGATTAATAATATATTTTTATATTTCAATTTTATCATTAATAAATGAGTTCATGTTCTTCTCCTTGAAAAACATCACAATGTTTATGTACGAAGAAATCAGAATCCTACGGTATATCTGTTCTCAAGCTGCAACCCTTGCTGATGCATTATATGAATGATGCCACATGTCTATTTTTTTTCTTTTTTTCTTTTTTTTTTCTTCATCTTCCAAATTTCTTTCCATTGTCGGGTTCATACTATATCGTATGAATGCAAACACATATGCAGTATTTATTATATAATACGGAATATTTATGTGTTACCTACTATCATACTGTTGCATTGTACAGCTCCTTGACTCAAAAAAGATTGAATTCATACAACTAGAGGAAATCTGAAGAGTTTTTGTATTGAGTATTTTTAAAGTAAAATATAAATATTTAAGATAATAAATACGAAATTAACTTTAATCAAACATAAAGGTAAAAATAAAAATATTTACAATATATTAGTTACTTAATTAGTATCTAGAGCCAGCTTTATTCGGTTTGAAAAGGATTTTGGTGTGAATTGATAATTTTACTGTTTAAAATATTTGATACCGAAGAGTGGAACTCTGTTGGGTAGTGGTAGTGTCCACCAACTTTCTCAAAGCTTCACTTTCGCGCATTTAAGAGGAAATGATGGCTGTCTGTTCCCTGATTTCTATTATCCAAAGACGAAATAATTTTCAACTGTTTTAACATTATTCTTATATTATTTAATATTTATTTTCTGACGATTTAATTTATATATATTTTTCATATGATTTATATTTATCGAAAGATTATATATATATATATATATATATATATATATATATATATATATATATATTATTGCTCTTATACGTATAAAATATTTAACATCACTTTAATTCAGTACCTTAATGTAACATCTCATTTTAGTAATATAAAATTATTAAAATAAGATATTTTATATTATAATATAAATTAGAGTATGCCACTGATGTATATGAGAATCAACCTTCTATATTTATCCAAAATATACCAAAACAGTAGTATCATAGACACAAAACAATGCCACAAGTAGAATTTAAACATGAAATAGTTGTTAAAAATGATTGCTCATAGAATATGAAATTACAAAATAAACTGTTCTAAAAGGGATTCAAAAAAGTGTTAACAAACATGTCTACACTAAACATCACCGTCTTTGTCATTCGCACGATCACCGGAAGTTTTCACATCTGTTCACACTAAGATTGGTGATTATTACAAAAAAAAAAGCCAAACAAGAAGTAAACACAGAGAAAAAGGATAAACTAATTGAAAAAGAAAGAAATACACATACATACACAGATAATGAAATTATAAATATTTATTTTTATATAATATTTAACCTTGTTTATTTTATCTGATATATGATTTTCACTTACACTTTGAGTATTCTCACTATGGAGTGAGATTTTAAACTTATAAACATAAAAAAGAGAAAATAATTTGTTGATTGGAGAGGAATAAAGTTGAGGATTCCATTAGAGGAGTATTTCGGCTGAATAAAGTTGGGGGCATGGAATGTGATATAGTGGGAGATAATCAGCATTAAGCACGTTAGTGGAAAAGCACCCAATAATTAACCTTTCTTTTGTTTGCACTTGGAGACAAAGCAATCCATATAAAATCATGTCCCAAAGGTGATTTTTAAAAGCTTTTGGAAAAGTTAAATAACTAAAGAAATTTTGTAAATAAAGAGTTTTCTGTTCAAATATTGACCAATGTTTGTTACATACTTTAACAGTAATTTTAATTGTTTTTGTTTATCGATATTCTTAGTCTTTTCCTTAGTTAAGCTGCATTATTTTTCTTTGATGAATTGAAATTAAATGGACGAAGATTTATTCTTGTTAATAATTATCACCTATTGTGCTATAATAAGAGACAAATAAACATAGTAGTATTTGTTTATGTACTGTTTACTTAGAAGTATTTGTGGATTTGATATTTCTTTTAGACCCAAAGTCAGATGCTCATTAATTTGGGTGTCGTTGGTCGAGTACCTACTCAGTTTATTGACTTTGTAATCGTTAGTCGAGAATATCTTTACTGGGTGAATTTGGGAAGAATTTATCTCTAAGATTTTCAGTGAATCATTCGTTATGCGAGCCATCTGGTTGCTAGACGAGTGGACTCTTGTAGCTTAGCGAATGGATGTGTCGTTGAGCAGGTGAATCAGAGTCTAACTGTCAACCTTATGTGACATTTTGGTGTGTTGTAGCAAGTGTGGACTATTACTTAGGTAATGGTTGGTATGTATGATTGATTTGAGAATTATTATGCTACTCACAACAAGTAGAGCAGAGTAGGTTATGTGGTGAAGAGAAGAAAGAGGTCCTAGTAATTGGACTTGATCAAGTTCTAGGTGCGAATAGGGCTTACCTTGTGAGGTTTGGATGATAATCCCTTGAGGTCAAACTCGCCTTAAGACAATGATTTTGTGAGTCTTTATTTTTATATAGTATTTCACTTTCTCATTTCTACCCAATGTGAGACTTAGACTCATACTTAGATTTCCAACAATCTCTCCAATGAGACCTCCCAACCACATAAGGCATTAACACCACTTTCAACTCAAAATCTTAAAGCAGTGAATTTATAAATTTTTATTCTTATACAGTGCTTCACTTTCTTATTTCTACTCAACGTGAGATTTAAATTCACGTGTATTTTCCAACATAATTAAATCCAAATGAATGTAAATGAACATTCAATTCACTTTTTTCTGTGCTTTAGAAAAAGAAATTTGATAGACAGCTTTCAAACACACTAACCACATTTATTTAGAAATTTCTAAGACACTACGAGGACGTAAAGATAAAAAATTAATAAAATATGTTGATTAATGTAATTATGTTAAATTTTTAATAGAAAACACAATATTCATATGGGACACTATCAATTTAATTATTTAGAAAATATAATACTTATTTTAGTTTTTTAATAAAAAGTTCTGTAACTAGATTCTATTATAAAGTTTTATGGAATTATTTCTATTATTAAAATATGATTTTTGGGGTCAACTAAAAGAAAATTAAAAAAAATATCATTCAGTTATTATATTATAAATGGATTTGAATTTACATATTAAATAATTTTTTATTCTTTTAAAAATAAAATTAATAACATTATATATATATATATATATAATTAAAAAATAATCTTATTTTTCTCAAACAAACGAATTATGATTATTATCTTTATAACAAAGACATATTTGAGGATAAATTTATTGACAATAAGTAGTATAAATTTGTATCAACGAAATTGGAGATTAAACATGTGAGAGGAAAATTATTATTTATTATGATAAATGGTTTAAAATTTATTATCGAAATATATAACATTTAATTTTATGATTACGGTATTTCAATTATTTCTGTAAGATTAAATAACTAATATCAAGTTTTTAATCATTCCTCGCACTACGTGCGATTCCAAACATAAACGATATTATTGAAAAGTAAGAGTAAGACTAGAATTCAGAAAAATATAAAAGTATTTCTGACTACACAATTCCACTGCAACTCCTCGCAGCTTTTTATTCATCATGTACACACCACACTTCACCATATTAGTCAAAACATATTGTTACAAACTAACTTCTCTCCCATTTCCTAGCAACCAAACAAAGATGATTTGTGTGCTTAGCTTTAGAAAAACCCTTGAAACCGACTTGTTAAAACTTTTGAATTTCTATCACCAAGCTTTCGAATTTTTATGCATCATTTCATCACAAACAACTTCAAACTCAAGCTATTAAACTACGTACGTCACAAATGTCTAATATTTGAGGCCTGGTTGACCAACACCAACATTATATGGATGTATATAAATGTCTACAACTAGGTATTGCCTTTGGTACAAAATCATGACTTTGGTATAAATTCATGTCTAAAACTATATATATATATATATATATATATATATATATATATATATATATATATATATATATATATATGCCTTTCGTACATTCAATGTTCAAACATATTTTATATAGAAAAGTATATATATTCTCCGATCAAACCTTTTCGCCCTTGAAACTTGAAATGATCAACACACAAATTAAACACGTATATTATTACTGCACTCCCTAACCTGCTATGAATTAAAAAGATACACGACATATTAGTTTGATGATAATATTTGTGGAAAACCCAGTTTTAAGACAAAATTTATATTGAGACAGGTCTGATTTTCAGAAGACAAGTAACATGTTTTGACTTTAAAAAAAAGTTTCAAATTTTCACACATGCACAAAAAATATTTATATCAACTGTGAATTGGAAAATATTATATTTGGTAAGTTTAACAACCATAGAGGCCATGAAAATTGAATATTTCACACGCATACATTCCTATAGACAAATATGACCTCAACAACTATCTATATCGTATCATTGTTTAATCTTAGTGTTTCCGAAAGGGAAAAAATAAAAATAAAAATATAAGAACCGTACGCGAAATTGACAACAAACAAAAAAATTCACAAACAGTAGAAGTTGTTGGCGTGATACGAAAAGTCAAACTGAAACCACGTATTACCAAGAAAATGCTTTTGTTGACATGTGATTTCCGGAGGGAGAAATCGGTCAATTTCGCCTAAAACCGAGTGACACCGTTAAGCATAGGTAGCAGAACTTTGTAGAACATGACCATACTGCATTTCTTTTGTTTCCAACTTTCATGGTCTTAATTTACACCTCTATTAAGTTCATTAAATATCAACATATTGTAATTGTATGAATAAGATTGTGATTTTTGCTCATTTGACTTTGACACATTTAAATTTTCTTAATTACGTATTTTATTTTATTTTAAATGCAATAAACGTTGTATTATAGACATGTCATAGTAAATAGATATGTGGAACATGGAATAGAAGCAAAGCTTAGATGTGTTTTGTAATGTGGTTGAGTAGTTTAGAGTGTTGTCTGCAAACTGTAGTGGTTCTGGAATGAATGGAGGTTGGGTTGGCACTTGGCAGGCTCCACGTTGGCCAATGCCTTATTACTGTCTGATATGGATCCTCTCTGCTCCTTCCATCAAGTTTTTCTTTACAGCTAAAATTACAACCATATTCATTATTTTTTCTTTTCCTTTTTTCCATTGCTGTACAGTGAGCGAAAGACTGAGATTCTGCACCCTTTTTTCATTATATTGGCTCCAGGTATGATTTCGCTGGAGGAGATCAGGGTTCTATTCACGATAATGAATTGCCATCATTTCTGTAGTTTGCTGAAAATATAATGTCAGAGGGTATATGTATGTGGCCATGTTCATCAGTATTTGTCCCAATTTTTTCAAAACGATATCTTTTCATCGCAGTGAGATAAAATTCATAATTAGTTATGATGGATATCAGAGAATTCATTAAGTCAATAAAATAGTGTTTATCTATATAATGATACTAAATAAAGAAAATGAAAATATGAAAATTAAGTCTCATAATTGAGTTTATGGATTGAATACCTAGTATTCATGATGAGATGTACTACTTCCTAATTATATTATATTATTTGAAGATAATCAAATACTATATCCTAAAATATTATGTAATCGATTATTATATCATTATATTTTAAAAATATTAAAGAATTAACTTCTATAGTATAGTATCTTATAAAATTATATAACCAATTATTATATCAGAATATTATTTATATATTAAAAATATTTCATATAATATATTAAAAGGTTAAGTATGTTTTTGGTGTAACATCTTATTTAATAGTTACAAAACATCATATTATGATATAGCAAAACAGATAGTCAGAAAAATCATACAAGGCTTTAATACAGTCATTCCAAGTAACAGTTTTAAACTTCCAACTACTCACAGAACTTATGTTAAGGAAAGATATAACATGTACATCCCAAAAATGCCTTATTCTAAAAACATGAACCAAAATACAATATAAACACCAGAAGCCGTGGGTCAGATCCGGTCCAAGGGAGGGGTACCATCACCTGGATCCTTCTCTGCTCACACCAAGTCATAGGTGGTCATCGCAAAAGAAGACATTCATAAGGACACAAGCCAGACAAAAAGGGTAAGCTAACCAAATATAAATGAAGAGGTGAAGTTATGAATATAAGTAGATAAATAATTTCACACCCATCAGAATTTAATAAAGTCACCACTACAAGACACACAAGTACACGACTCTAAACTCAATATCTGGATTATGTAAGCACATTGGATCTCTTAGTAGCTTGCACCTGTGAAGGTTCCCAAACTCTGCAGAGTTTAGGCTCAAGGGGTTATCACCCAACCACTCCCAAGGTAAGTCCCCTTCGCGTCTATGACTGATCGGGTCCATAGACTAGGACCTCTTGCTACTCCTCACGACATAACCCATCACACTCTACATGAGTCTTAATGGATTATTGGAGCGTCAGGATGTCAACCAAATCTGAGTCCTTAAGTGCTTACACACACTAAGTACTTTTCTTAGAATTTCCCATGAAATCCTAGTTCCATCTCATCCCTTCACAATCTCATTCCTCAAACTTTCATCATACAATTATATGCATATACTAAAAATCATGATCATCCAGCATACTATAAGCAAACATCATATTATCTCACTAAATAAAGTTATTGTGCATCTAAAACAGAGAAGATAACATAAATCTGCAGTGAAATTCGCTTAAGCTAGAGAATCTCGCCTAGGCTAGGGAGTAATCTCGCTTAGGCAGACTACTCTCGCCTGGGCGAGACTCCTTACAGTGGGCAACCCGAAAATCTGAGCGAATTCTCGCTAAGGCTAGGTTGGTTCGCTTAGACGAGAGGATCTCTCACTCAAGCGACCATAGCCCGCCTAGGCGAGACCTCGCACAGCAATAGAGGTAACTCTCTGATACTTTCGCTCAGGCGAGAGCTACTCGCCGGGGCGAAATTATAAGGATTTCCAAACTATTCTTCACATGCAGAGTTACGAAATTTGTGCCAAATCTCAATTACACACAACAAGTAGTTCCAAACGGTAATTAAGCAAAGAATCATACTATCCAAGCACACAAAGACTCTAAATACTCGAAAATTAAGTGAATGTTAGCTTCCCTTACCTCTTTTGCTAAGATTTGAGCTTGGTGAAGTTAGATTGGTATCAAGGAGGCAGAGATCTTAAATTAACTTATAAGTTCATCACCAAGACATAGAGAAGAGAGAATCCCATGATTAAACCCAGAATTCAGAGACAAAGAGATGGATTCTAACTGGAATTGAACTAAAACAGAAATGGAACCTACCGAGGAGGAAGGGAGCTGAGGGATGAAGCACCAGAGGGTTCAGTTGAGTCTATTCTTCCAGAATCTGGTCACAAATGCAAGGAATTGGTGAGGGAAATGATCAAATAGGAGAAGTGTAGAGGGGAATTGAGAGCAGAGGGGGAGGGTGGAAGTAGCTGTGTTTTTGGATTCTTACAGAGAGAGAAAAATAGATGGTTTAATTAAGGGGGGGTTTCACATTTAGTCCCTGAATTTCGATCCAAATTTGAAATTTGTCCTCATCCGAAACTTTGATATATTTTGGTCTCTAAACTTTAAAAACTTTAACCCAATTACATTAATTTTTTTTAGGTATCGAACGTATTTTCTAATAAATATTGAATCGAAAATGTGTCAAATTGTGTAAACAACTCTAATACCGACATGAAACATGTTCTACACATACAAAAAAAATTAACGTAATTAGATTAAAATGACTATATTTATTCATTTTTAAAATATGAAAACTAAAATATATTAAAATTTTGAAAAGAAAGAATTTTAATTTTGAATCAAAGTTGAAAAAAAAATCGTACATTAAATAAATATATATATATATATATATATATATATATATATATATATATTTATATATATATATATATACATAAGCTATCGTTAATAATAAAATAACATGATTTAAAACTATCTGAAACTTGCATATAAAATGTAAAAAATGTTATTCAATTGAAATTATTTTAAATTTAGAGATGTCCTTTATTTTTTATTTGTTCTGAAACAAAATGATGATAAAGTGAAGATAGATAAAAAGTGTGGATCTCCATTTAGAAAGCATTATCGCAGAGCAGTATTTTATTATGTGCAGCTTTAATTTTGCATATACCTCAAAAGTCACGTCGAGGATATCCTAGGTTTTTTCCGTAATATTTGACCAAAAGCGATGGCAAAACCCAAACATCAATTCTTTAAATAGCTGTCTTGTTCCCTCCAGTGATAGTTGGTTTCGTGTTCCGCCACAATCCTGGGCATTCGGTTGAGTTGACGGTGTCTCCTTCATCCCCCTCACCCTCTTCTTTCAGCAATTCCAAAATCCCTTATCAACCATGATGCAGATCAGCTCCACCATACCCGCACACAACCTTCACATGTTCCAGACAAGACGCGCCAGTTTCCGCTGCCGTGCCTCTCCCCTCAACCCTTCTTCCACCACCCAACTCCCAACTACCTCTTCTTCTCCTCAGCACGTCAAACCGGTCACCTCCACCGACTCCACGCGCTTGCACCTATCAAACCTCGACAAGTTCCTCCACAAGCAATCCCCAACTCAACTCAACAACCCACCACCGCACCAACAAGAACAAGTCGCAATTCAAAGCACCAGTAACAGCACGGCGACAACAGTGGAGAAGAAAGGAAAGAACATTCTGGAAAGCCTCAACCTTGCCCGTCTCTGGCCGGACATGAAAGCCACCGAGGAAATGTCACCGCGCCACCTCAACCGCCTCCAGCGGCTGCTCTCCAAAACAGCGGAGTACTCCCCGCGAAACGTCCTCGGCAGCCGGTGGAGAGAGTACCACGGCAGCCACGACTGGAAAGGCATGCTAGACCCTCTGGATGAGAATCTCCGGCGAGAAGTGGTGCGTTACGGAGAGTTCGTGCAAGCCGCGTACCATTCCTTCCACTCCAACCCTGCCATGTCAGCGGAGGAGCCACCCGTCCCGCGCCACATGGTCGTACCCGACAGATCCTACAGGGTAACGAAATCCCTATACGCCACGTCATCAATCGGGTTACCGAAATGGGTGGACGACGTGGCCCCGGATCTCGGGTGGATGACCCAGCGGTCCAGCTGGGTCGGGTTCGTGGCGGTTTGCGATGACAGGAGAGAGATTGCGCGTTTAGGTAGGCGGGATATCGTGATCTCCCTGCGTGGAACCGCCACGTGTCTGGAGTGGGCCGAGAACATGCGGGCCCAGATGATAAACATTTCCGAAGAGGCGGCGGAGGAGGAGAAGAAGACAGAGGCGAAAGTGGAGTGCGGGTTTTTGAGCCTTTATAAAACGAGAGGCACCCACGTGGGTAGCTTGGCGGAATCCGTGATCGAAGAGGTGAAGAGGTTAATGGAAGTTTACAAAGGGGAAACACTGAGCATTACAATCACGGGACATAGTCTAGGTGCCGCACTGGCTCTGTTAGTGGCTGATGACGTGAGCGCGTGCGCCGGTGACGTGGCACCCGTGGCTGTTTTTTCTTTTGGTGGGCCGAGGGTGGGTAACAGGGCCTTCGGGGAGAAACTGACTGGCCAAAACGTGAAAGTGCTGAGAATTGTGAATTCCCAGGATGTTATAACGAGGGTTCCCGGGATGTTGGTGAGTGAGGAAGTGGAGAAGAAACTGAGAAGGTCGAAGGTGGGTGGGGTACTGAACATGGTGGTGGAGGAGTACTCGCACATGGGGACAGAGCTGCGCGTGGAGACAAAGATGTCGCCGTATTTGAAGCCGGATGCTGACATGGCATGCTGTCATGACTTGGAGGCTTACCTGCACCTTGTTGATGGGTTTTTGGCTTCGAATTGTCCTTTTAGAGCGAATGCGAAGAGAAGCTTGGCCAGGTTAATGCAGCATCAGGGTGGCAATGTAAAAAAACTTTATACCAGCAAGGCTAAGGCCTTGAGTCTGAACCTTGAAAGACAGGGTTCATTCTCTATCTCTGGTTGTTTGCCCAGTCCCTCCTGAATTCAATTCAATTATAAATTATAAATGTGAATACAATTATACCATCACTCTCCTACCAACTTCATCAAACATTATATTATTCATCAAACACCACGCAGATAAAGTCGAAACAACAACCGACGAATCTATTTTGCATATTTAGGAATTTGACTTCTAAACATTACTTACTACCACTTAGTGCTGTGACTTACATGCAACGTGGGTGTAAGTGAGGGAAAAAGAGGCAAAAACCATGTCAAGCTTCTTCCGAAAAGAAGAGGACAGGGAGTGAAGTGTGAACTAGACTTGTACAAGTTCAAACTATTGGCCGGTGCTACAAACCTTACATATATTTTACGAATTTCGTTGACGCCGGATTATCCTCATTACAAATACTTCTCCAAATCCTATCTTTATTCCTGCTTCTACGAATCTTCTTTTAAGTTAACTGTTCCCCACTCAACATAATTTTATTCAAAATTTAATGCATTGTGCTATTCTGAAAAATAAATATAATTTTTCAAACTTAAAAAAAAGAAAAAAAGGAACATATTATTTCACTGTTAAAAAAGTTAGGATTTAGAATTTAGAAATTTCTTATTTATCATATTTCCTAACATTATAATGAAATAGTGTGTGATTTTTCTAATACGATTTTTTTTCCAGCATGATATATTTTTTATTTAATCGTAAAAACTATTCATTAATGTAAGAAGATATTCACCTTTTTCTTTCTTACTGTTACAGTGATGTATTTTTTACCCGATGTACAAGCTATCCATTATTTTCTTTGTATTCCAAAAACAGAAAAGGTTAATGCTTTATTTTCTTTCATTTTCTTAGAAGGTTAGTGTTATTTATCTTTTATCCTTTTTTGTTTTTCAAGTTTTGGATCGAACTGCTGAGCTTGTTGTGAAGATCTATGTGGGAGTTGTGGATTGTGATGGAGCGAAGCTGTCGACCATGGAGGTAGATGGTGGTCAAGTGTGGTTGTTGTGTAAGTTGACTTGAACATGTTTCGAGTCCTGACTAATGATATTTAAGTATTTTATAATTTTTTTAAATGAATAAAATAAATGATAGGTTAACGTAAATTTAATATTCTATTTTTGTTTAGAGTATAAATAATGCATAAGTTTTGTAATTTAAAAATAAATTATTATTATTAAAATCTCATTTTATAATACAAAGAAACGATGGCAAGAGATAAACTTAATAATGATAACAATCGAAATAAAAATGTATTAAAACCATTAAAAGTAATGAAATTATAAATTCTGACGATAAACAAGAATGAACGAAAAATGAGAAGGTAGAAGAAAAGATAATAAAATAATGATGTGACGATAATATAATATAATATAAAGATATTTTGAATACTAATTTTTTTACAACTCTTTTTTATAATATATGTTATTTTCTAAGTAGTTTTAAAATATTAAAAATAAAAAAATAAAAAATATGAAAAGCTATTTAAAAAATGTCATTTAAGATTGTAAGAAAAAATTGTTAAAATTTAGCAGTCAAATAATATTTTCCTTTAATATAATATGAGAGAGAAGTTAATATGGAAATACCTTAAAACCTCTTCATTTTTCTTATTATTATTTTAGTATTTGAGACAAAGAAAGAAAGAAAAATGAAAAGTTAGAAGAAAAGTTAATATGACAATAATATAATATAATAATATGAGAGAGTTAATATGGGAACAACTCAAAACCTCTTCATTTTCTTATTATTGTTTTAGTATTTGAGAAAAAATATAGTTTCTCTTAATGTTATCTTTATGTTTTTTTTTTCTTTTTTAAAAGATGTTTTATTATTTTCTCTTAGTTAAGGCGAAAGGTATATAATTTTCTTTCTTTCTATAAAATTACGTTATTGTCTGCGTATTTTTTTTCTATTATGTTTTGTTATTTATTTTAATTATAAATATTTGTGTTGTTATTTTAGTGTGCCAACTATCAGAGTTGGTTTGTGTGGTTTATGATTATATTTCATTGTTGTTTTTTAATATTGTGTTACTCGATATAATGTGATAGTAGTGAGAGATGCACGTCTTAGAAGGTTTTGGTTAGGAAAAAAACTTAATCGCGTCCATTGATGATTTATCTTTCTTTTCTTATAATTATTTTGTGTTTATGGTCTGTATTTCACTACTAAATAATACTATTTTTGGAGATAAGTGCAGAAATTAATTTTAAAGTCATGACAATAAAATGTGGATAAAAAAGTTTAATAAAAATAAATTTTCATTGAAAATTAAAGACGAAAACAATTTAAGAAAGAAAAATTATATTTTGACAAAAATTTGTTTGACAAATTTAACAAAATTGCTATAAATATAATTAAAATAAATATTTTTTTTTAAAGTAAAATGAAGTAATAATTTTTTTTAATCTAAATAGGTAGTTTGTCTTTGTTAAAAAAAATGTGTTAAAGTATATTTTTCTTTAAAAAAAATTGCGCAGATGCAATTGGATAAATACCTTTAGATATTTATGTGTGATTTCTCTGATATTCAAAATATAACAATGACAACTGTGAAAAAAGAATTATAATGTACAGGACAAAAACAAAAGAAATCTAATAATGTTGAAGATATATATAATTGTTAAAACATTTATTAATAAGATAACGAGATCATACAAATTTTAATTCGTTGACAACAGAAATTTTTATGCTGAAAAATTTCAAATTTATGAACAGCATCATACATTAATTTTAAAGTTTTGAAGTATTCACAAATATCAAAACAAATATTTTCAAAGTTCATGCATAAGAACCTTATTCAATTTCAAAGTTTACCTTATCTATCATTTTAAGATAAGATACCTCTTTAAATTATGATGAAGCTATGAACACAATAGAAGTTCCATATTCACAAATTCTTAATATCTACTTAAACTACATTCATTATATCACCTAATACAGCAAGTTGAACAAGAAAGCTCGTGTCAAATTTATGCATCATAACATCTCAACACACTCACATGTCACTTATTAAACTACAATTTTTTTTTTCTCATCTATAACAATAATAATAAAAGGATTGCTTAATGTATTTTTCTTTTTTGTAAGAAAATACTTTCCCGATTAACTTCACTTAAAATAATGTATTATTAGCATACTTGTCTAAACCTATATATAATTATCTATGTTGAGCTCCTATTTTAAAAAGCAGTCTCTATTTTATTTTATTTTTTAAATTATATTGTCTTTTCTTCTTCTTTTTTTTTTTACTTCGATCATATTATATGCATTTTTAGTGCAAAATATTGACACAGACAATTGGTAGGTAAACATTAATATTTCATCTTCTTTAAAAGTTCCTAATTTTTATGATTATATTTTTTTCTTTATCGCAATACAATTATAACATGGTATAATAAACATACATTAAATCGTTTTATTTTTAGATAACGATTAAAATAAAAATATTATAATTGAAATACACAGTCACAAACGCAATCTTTTAACAGGATATACACAATCTAGAAAACGTTATACGGAATTATAATCACTAATTAGTAGATAATATTTAAATATACTATAGAATATTTAATAATCCTGAATAACTTTTCAAAACTTAAAGAACATACGTTACCTCACTAAACATATGGACACTACCATCCTGTAATTTAAATTTTATTCCACCAGTTTTAAAGAATTTCATCATGAACTCCACATTGCTCAAATGTATGAAATAATTTTTTAAGAGAATTAAAAAAATTCTTAAAGACATCATTACACAAATTACTACTTCAATTATCTTATTCAGCCATCAGAACATTATGTTAATAAAAAACATCATTTTAAACAATTGCAATTTGCAACCTCAAATTTGTCACTTCCCACTATGTTCATGTTGGTTAGAAACTGCTATTAATGCTAACAAGTAAAAATGATACACAAATAACTCACTAGTTTGGTATAATGATTGAAGATTTTGACAAATTATATAGGATCTCAAATTTAAATCTCATCATCGTCATTGTAAAATAAAATATAGAACACCAAGAAACAAAACTTAATGTGGTTCCACTATTTTTTTTCTACTTCCCCACAAATTTTAAATAATTAAATTCTAATCTTTTAGAAATTAAATACAAATTACTCATATAGCTGTTTTACCTGAGTCCAAATTGAAATAATTGAATTGCAATCCTTCTCACGCCATGCAACATATAAGATTAATCACGATCTTAACTCAATAATTATCATCAATTGTAATCCCTCAATCAAAGACATCATTTTTTTTTTTATAATTTGTTGTTATTGAAGTCAATAATGTCTGTCTAGAATCATTTGTCCGGACCCAGAATTTATGAAATACAACATAAACAAACTAATTAACACACGATTTTCATGTTTAATTTTAAATACTAATTAATAGAATAGTTATTTCAAGTGAAGGCACGCCATTTGTAATGAAATAATGAAATGAAAAAAAAAAAAAAAACTTCGAGTTGTAGCTTAACACGTCTGTTAAACAGATTGAGTTTAACATGTGCTAATCTGATAAATTGAAAAGTAATGGCTAAATTCAAATCACATCAGTCCCCACCAGTTTCAACATTTCGAGTCAGCAAAGGTTAAAAAAAAAGAAACTACTACATCCAATAACCTAATAATAGCAACAAAACAAAACAAAGTGCTGTTGTATCCACTAAAAGGAAAAAACAACACCAAAACGCTCTAAAACAAGAGAACTTTTGAGCTGACATAAGTTGAATAGGATTTACACTTTTCTTACTTGGTGTTCCTTAATTATTTAATTAACCAATGAAGTTGAATGTGTAATTATAAGATTCAATAAATAGATGAGTTTTATATATTAATAGCTTTTAACTTTTTATTGCAGATGTACAGAAAATAAGGTTAACCTATAATTTTTTTTTGTGTTTTGATTTTCCACTTACAATTTAGTTTTCCCAATTTTTAAAAAAACAAGTTTAATCATTTTTTTATGTTTTAATTTGTAAAATTGTTTCACGAACATATTCATGTTCTCGGAATGCTAATCTGACAATCCAAAAAACACCTTGAACCTTCTATTAATTAGAAGAGAGTTTAGAGAAAAAAGATTTTAGTGAGAGAAATTTTTAAAATGAGATAAGAAATTAATGCTTATATTATATTTATACTGTAAATTTTCTGTTCATTTTGAATATATTTGAAAATAAAATATAGGTCTTACAAAATGAAAATTACATATTTTAAAATATAAAGTAAAAATATCACAAAAAATATAAAAAAAATTTTATAAGAAATTATAACAACTAAAACTAAAATTTACCTATATATATAAATAAAGTAGGGAACACTAGTTTAAGCTGAATTTGGTTAACCACAAACAAAAGTGATGATTATTTTTAATTCACAATCAAAATTGTTTTATTAGTTTTATATCTAGGGGAATAAATTTATCATCAAATCCGTTGTAGTCTAGTTGGTCAGGATATTCGGCTCTCACCCGAAAGACCCGGGTTCAAGTCCCGGCAACGGAATTATTTTTCTTTATTTTTTATGCTTCTTTTTCTCCCTCAATGTGTTACTCTTATAAGTTCTGATTGATGAGAAATGGGAACCATGTTCACGTGAAACTGGAACAAAAGACTCAAACATAGTGAACTTTGATACATGTTTCATTTACGTTTATTAAGGACGAGGAAGCGAAGTTCTTTGCCAACCTTGTCCTTCGCAACACTAACCAAACACCAAAACATCACTTTTGCCACCCCAAGTCACCACCATGTGTCCAGACACTCCCATCAAGGCGAGCTTAATGATAACAGCATCATTGCATCGAACAAGCTCATCACAAGCTACGTTCGATGCGGTGACTTAGATTCCGCTGTTCGTGTCTTTGACAACATGAAAGTAAAGTCTACTGTTACGTGGAACTCCATCCTCGCTGCCTACGCCAAGAAACTCGGCCACTTCGAATACGCTCGCCAGCTGTTTGAGAAAATTCCCCAACCCAACGTTGTGTCCTATAACATCATGTTAGCGTGTCATTGGCATCATTTTGGTGTCCATGATGCCCGTTGCTTCTTTGACAGCATGCCCGTGAAGGATGTTGCTTCGTGGAACACCATGATTTCGGGTTATGCGCAGGTTGAACTCATGGGTGAGGCTCAGAGGTTGTTCTCGGTGATGCCAGAGAAAAACTGCGTGTCTTGGAGTGCCATGGTGTCAGGATATGTGGCATGTGGGGATTTGGATTCTGCTGTGGCGTGTTTTTATGCTGCGGATGTGAGGAGTGTGATCACGTGGACTGCCATGATCACTGGGTACATGAAGTTTGGGAGGGTTGAACTGGCAGAAAGATTGTTTGGAGAAATGACAATGAGGACATTGGTAACATGGAATTCTATGATTGCTGGGTATGTTGAAAATGGGAGGGCAGAGGATGGGCTAAGGCTATTCAGGATAATGTTAGAAACTGGAGTTAAGCCTAATGCTTTGACTTTGACTAGTGTGTTGTTGGGTTGTAGTAATTTATCAGCATTGCAGCTGGGTAAGCAAATTCATCAGTTAGTTTGTAAGTCTCCATTGAGTAGTGATACGACTGCCGGGACTTCATTGGTTAGTATGTATTCCAAGTGTGGGGATCTAAAGGACGCCTGGGGTTTATTCGTTAAGATTTCCCGAAAAGATGTAGTGTGCTGGAATGCAATGATTTCTGGCTATGCCCAACATGGGGCTGGTGAAAAAGCTCTTCATTTGTTTGATGAGATGAAAAATGAAGGCATGAAGCCAGATTGGATTACCTTTGTTGCAGTATTGTTAGCTTGTAACCACGCAGGACTGGTGGATCTTGGGGTCCAATATTTTAACACAATGGTAAGAGATATTGGAATTGAAACTAAACCAGAGCACTATGCATGCATGGTTGACCTTCTTGGTCGAGCTGGAAAGCTAGCTGAGGCTGTAGATTTGATAAAAAGTATGCCTTTTAGGCCCCATCCTGCCATTTACGGAACACTTCTGGGTGCTTGTAGGATCCATAAAAACTTGCACTTGGCTGAGTTTGCTGCCAAAAATTTGCTCGAGCTTGATCCAACTATTGCAACTGGATATGTTCAATTGGCTAATGTTTATGCATCACAAAATAGATGGGACCATGTTGCTAGGATCCGAAGATCAATGAAAGAAAATAATGTTGTCAAGACACCGGGATATAGTTGGATTGAAATAAACAGTGTGGTGCATGAGTTTAGATCAAGCGACAGATTGCACCCTGAATTGGCTTCTATACATGCAAAGCTAAATGACTTGGAGAAGAAAATGAAATTAGCTGGTTATGTGCCAGATCTTGAATTTGCATTGCATGATGTGGGAGAGGAGCTGAAAGAACAGCTTCTTTTATGGCATAGTGAGAAACTGGCAATTGCATTTGGACTTCTTAAGTTACCATTAGGGGTTCCAATCCGGGTATTCAAAAACTTGAGAGTTTGTGGAGATTGTCATTCTGCAACCAAGTACATTTCAGCTATAGAAGGAAGAGAAATCATAGTTAGAGATACCTCGAGGTTTCATCATTTTAAGGACGGATTCTGCTCTTGCACGGATTACTGGTAAGCTTGATAATTTGAAGTAAGCAAAATGATATTGATTTGAAGAGTATGCTATTTTATTCCAAAAGCAAAGCATGCTCTTTACCTTGGATCGAATTGATTTCTCGAATACACAAAGGAATACTATTCTAGAGATTCAGATAAGTGCTCTTGATTTCAGTATCATCACATTTAATTTCCAGATGACGAAATTGGCAGTGATTCTGGAAATTAACCGCCAAGTCCTTTTTAACCACAGTTGTTATTAGCTGCCTTATGGGCACCTTATCAGTCCTACAGTCTCTCGACAGTCTTTGACTAAAGAGAAAGCTATTTGTTGGCACTCCAAAAATGAATGTTTTCCCAAATGTAGGCTCAACAGACAAAGAACAACCTGTATTAACTTCCAAATTCAAAGGCTGCATGGGTTGTTTTGTGGTGGAGTTGAGTGAAACTAACCCTGAGGGGAAAGTTGCTTACTGCAGTCCAGTTTTGTTCAAGTCGGGATCCTCTCCGGCTCTTTCCTGCAAGAATGAGTGCAGATTACTAAAAAAATAGAGTACAGTAGGTTTAATTAATTGCTGAGATTAAAACTTAAATGTACCACAAAACCAAACGGCAGCGTCTTCAAACCAGGACGAGGACAACCTCGAATCATGTTTTTAGCCAGAAACAACCAAAAAACCTACACCTGACCCCGATTTTCATTACTTACACCACAAGCCACCATAGCCGTGCAGCCACCATAGCCGTGCCAAAATCAATGGCAATCACCATCTTTCATCGGCTCAGTTGGTATGTCATGAGCGGCAATGAAGACCACAATGCATTTTACGAAAGAATAATGGAGGAAGAAAACATTAGAAACCCACTTCTAATCCAGGACAATAGCTAATGCTGCAAGTTCTGAGACCGTTTTGCCTTATTTGGGTAAACATTCTTATAATATTTTTTTTTTTAAATGATTTTTATAGTATCGTAATATCTGTTAATGTTTTTTTTTTTTCACCTTATAATAATTACAGAAGTTGCTATTTAACTATTCTACCGTACAAATTATGGGTTGAATAGATTTTTTGGTTTTCAAGTAGAACTTTTGTTCCTGTTGTGTTGTGAAATACATGATCACATAACATACTCATAAAGTAAATTTCTCCAGAGTCATCAATTCCTTATCATGTTTCAATGAAATGAATTGTACAATGTTGTTACTAATATACTTAACTATGTACTAGCATTATGCAGTTTTTTACCTTCTTGCTGATCCTGGTAGCCTTACTATATTAAGGCTGAAAAATTCTAAAATTTTGATTCCGTTGTAAGTTTCTTCTCTGTTTTCAGTTATGCGTTAGTTGTACCCATCCGATAGATAGTCATCTGGGAATCGTTTTTCCTCCTATCTGGGTATGTCTGAACGGCCAAGATACTACTTACAAAGAGACTAACATATATGACGCAATAGTCATTCTCGTTTTCCTCCATTTTATTGAATCTCAGTATTTGATAAATCTTTACAAGTTTATTATAGGAAAAAAATTACTAATAAAGGATAGATATAGTTTGTTATTGTCAGTTAGTTTTTTATTTTCTTTCCTGAGTTGTTAACGAAACGTCTTCCTTCTAATTTGGCTGTGTAAGCTGGAGATTCCAGTGTAGAAAAATGGCTGTGTGCCTGTTCGTTTGTACTCTTTGATTTTTGAAAAAATAAGTGTAATTTCTCCGAAATCATGGAGGGATTCTTATTCTTAAGTTATAGTTTTCACGATAGCACAATGACTAGGTGGCAACAGATGGGGCGATGAAGGATTTCATTATTCCATCCCATCCTTAAAGTCAAAATTTATATTTATCTTTAATTTTATCTCCCAATATAATGGATATAAAATTTTTGTTCCATTCTTGTCTTGATCAAACTAATAGTTACATCACAATCATACTCATATTTTCTTATGTTTAATATTAATTAATTAATTAATTTTTGTAAAAATTAATATTAAAAAGTATATTATCAAATATTTAATATAAAAAGTGTTTTAAATGTCAAATATATAAAAATAAATGATAATTATATAATTTTAAATCAAAGTATAAAATAACAATTCTATAAAGTAAAATAACTGTATAAAATATCATGCAATTATAAGTAAATAAAATTTCATAACAACCAAAATATTCCTTAATTGTGAAAATGTCGATGAAATAAAATTGATAAAGTCCACAAATATTTTTAAAAAATTATAAAAGTAAAAACAATTCAAGTTTAAAAATATTCAAATGTTTACTTCCTCTCTATAAATTATAATAAATTTCTTTTTTTATACATAATAAAATTTATAAACTTAAATGAAATTACACAAAAAAAAATGATTAAACTAAAAATAATACAAATTTAGATATAAATATTCTCTCTTTCAAACTTTACGACAATGATATTAAATTATAATATTTTACTAAATAAAAGATATTTACATAATTACTGAAGTAAAATTATATGAGTTAGAAAATAAAAATAATTATATAAAAAATTATTAAAACTATTTTACATGATAAAAAATAAAAACAACTGAAAATATTGAAAAAAGTAAAATATTAAATATGTGACCTATAAACAATTTGATACACCTTTAAAGGAAATGGCACAAAAGATCATAGAGATCTAGAAAAACTTTTTACGTATTAAACTAGTTGAGCAGTTGAGATATGAAATTTCTTTTAATAAAATAAAAAATTCTTCAATTGAAACAAAATTTAAAGATCAAAAATAATATATAAGATAAGTATAAGTATATATATATATATATATATATATATATATATATATATATATATATATGTATATAATCTAGTAAATGAAAAATTTATGTTATTAAACATTTGAAATTGAGAGGATTGAACATTCTCATATAAAAAAAATCATAAATAAAAATACTAAAAAGGAATAGAAATAATGGGATGTGACAATTAAAAACTATTTGATTCACTTAAATTAATAATATACCATTTGAACATAAACATTTGAAAAAAAAATTGTAATCAAGATTATAATAAAAGCATAAGTATCTTAAAAATGTGAATGAATTTTGTGAACATATAATAATATGACAAACAGTTAGAAAAAGATAAACTAAGAGTGTGCAATCAAAAAATTACGAAACTAAGTATTAAGAGAATAATTATATATATATATATATATATATATATATATATATATATATATATATATATATATATATATATATATATATATATAAAGAAGAGAATGGATAGTAGGGTTATGTACTTTATCAACAATCGATTGGGTTCAAGAATATCTAATTTGGACTCAAGGATTTGTAATATGAGATCGGAATAAGAATATAGTTTTAAATACGAAAATGATATCATATCCCATTTCACGTGACACTTTACTAGCAACTATGTCTACTCTGCGATAAAATTCTATTAAATGCATAAATACTAGAATTTTTGTCGATTATCTTTTTGGATGAATAAATTTTGTTTTTTTAGTAAATGAAAAAATTAAGAAGTTAAAAATAGATATTAATAATAATGATAAATATGATTTAAAATAAGAAATATCAATTTTATCATATTGGATAAGGGGTAAACCCCGTTACTTAGGTTAGAATAGATTTAAACATTGCACTTGAATGGTCAGTTAAATCTCTCTAAATCCTAGATAAACATCTATTTACCAAAATATTAGTCTTGTGTCAATGGTTAGATTGAAACTAACATATTAAGACCCAAGATATTTAAATGGGAAAGTTTTGAGCAATTTCGAGACATATTATAATATACAGCAAGCAGGCAACTTTCAATAGTGAAGAGAATAGTAGCATCCAAAGGAGCATTTATTCTTGTTTAATAAATCCTAATTATTTACTACATTAATGATGGCTAAAATAGAAAAACAGCTAAAGTATGAAAGGAATATGGAAAACATGTATGTCTAATTTAGTGGTATAAATAAGTAAATAAGTGGTTAGATACGTTAAACAAAACTCTTCTGTTAACCATGCATGAACTATAAAGAGTGCAAAATTCACAAAGCAAGACAATGTAATTGGGTATGGGACAGCCATGGTAGGTTGTTGGCGAGGAATGTAGATTGGGGTCAGGTATGGGTGCCTTATTAGGGATTGTAATAGCTTGTTCCTTGTTCAGAACATGATTCCAAGTTGTATATTCCAACGAAATGGCAATGCAATGACACTGTAGTCCTAATTTAGAAAAGAGCAATTGTAATCTATTACACATTTATTTTTATTTTTATTTCTCTTTCTTTTTATCACATATACCTTATAAACCTATCAATTTTCTTTGATTTTAGATATCTATTATATTTTTCTTTTTTCTTTTTTATAACGTTATATATTCTATAAGTTTATTAATTTTATTCTCTTTGTAAATATATTAAGTGTTCAACTTTTTTTTTTTTGTGTACAAATATTTTTCATTTAGAAACTGAAAGTATGTGTGTGCCGACATCCAGAGGGAAAGACCTGGAAAGTCGTTATGTTTTACTGTCAGCCTGTCAGGACAGCGAGGAGACATCATCATAAATTTTTAATGATGTTATTCTCATGGTTCAATCAATTACTGAAACCATGGCATATTTTTCAAATATCACATTTTATTTCTAAAATTATTATATACTCGATAAAGAGAACAAACAGAATAATAAAAGAGCAAAAGGAAAAGAAAAACGCCAATAACTAGCAAACTTTTTTATCATAAAATCCAGTTTTCTATTATTTTATTGGTAGACTTACAAGAGTGGATGCAAATGAAGAAAAGATTCTACTCCCCTAGAGAGAGACAAGTGAGAACAATCTATGCAGAAGCCATTGAAATGAGGTGAATGTGCATGGAAGAAAGAACAAGGCAAATACTGCTATTCACCAATATTCCTAATTTTGTACAAATGTTTTTTAAATCAAATACACTGAAAAGAATGGAAGTTTTAACAACGACTTAACGATAAGGAGTAAATCATGAGGAACAATCTTCATATAAAAGCAATATGTGAAAAGCTAGTTTTACATGCCACTGAGACACATATAAACGTCTAAAATCACAAATACTTCGTCTCTAATTCGAGCAGCAACCTGCCTTCTGGTTCACTGGCTGTCCTCGAATTTGGACGGTTGGAGGCCTGGCATTGTTCACTGGTTGGCTTGCCATTCTGTGGAAAACAACCAAAGAGATGATCATATCAAGCTCAACACTACCCATTAAAGGAACTTAATAAATTTCATTTAAGTCCACATCTTTAAAAACAAAATGAATAACAATAATTAATGGAAGGGAAAAAGAGGTCCTTTATTGACCTGTTTTTAATTTCAGCAGCCATGGCCATGAAAGCCTGCTCCACATTAGTTGCATTTTTGGCACTAGTTTCCATGAACGGAATTCCAATTTCGTCCGCAAATGCCTTCAAAGATAGCAGAAAGCACAAAGCACAAACTTCAGAACATTAGACAAAATGACAAAAGTAAGAATTTCACCAGATGTCGGTGCGAAATATACACAATAAAACAATTTAAAATTAAGTATCACCTTTGCTGTCTCATAGGACACAACTTTATTTGCTGTAAGATCACACTTGTTTCCAACTAGAAGCTTGTTAACATTTTCACTTGCATAACGGTCAATTTCATTCAGCCACTGCTTAACATTATTGAAGCTATCTTGGTCAGTGACATCATACACAACCTGTAAAAAAGAAAAAGAAAACATGATTACAACAATGCTTTCCAAAGAACCAAAGGAAACTAACTCAAGAAGGAGAACCAGTTTAAAATACTAACAATAATGCCATGAGCCCCACGATAGTAGCTGCTAGTGATTGTCCGGAAACGTTCCTGACCCGCTGTGTCCCACTATATGGTAAAAAAAAATGTAGAAAAATCTGTCAACAATTACAAAATAGAGTAAAGCAACAATCCCAGATAAATGGGACAGGTGTTTAAACAAATAATTTCCTACTTTTTTCACGGGTTTAAGTCCTCAAATAATACAGGTTGAACGGACCTACTACAAAATTGGTGATAGAAAACAACTCGGATTGAGAGTCTTGGCAAATGAACTACATGATTATTACATTAAGCATAAATAAAGAGACTCTTGAGTACATGAGTGATAACTCAGATTGAGCATTTTTTTCTAAGCATACTCAAATTGATTTACATAAGTATTCGAGCAAGAGACAATTTCACAAGATGTAATTTAGAAGTAGAAAACAAATTGACACATAATCATGAAAACATTTACGTTAGAAGCAAATAAATTTGTGTCAAAGGCAAAGCACCACACAAATAGCATTTATTAAAGTCAAAGATCATGTGCTTACAATTTGAAGTTTAATAGTCTTCCCATCCTGCTCCACAGTGCGGATTTTCTATAAAAGGGGCGTGGTAAATAATTAGTTACATATTTGTGCTGAAAATAAAATGGAGATTAGGTTAATGCTGAATACAAATGCTTACAAAGTCCACTCCAATGGTACTGATGTAGCTATCAAGGTATGAATCATCCTGTTTCACAACAAAAAATATTCAGGGTAACCTCCACTTCTTAAAACAAATTCAATGTAAACTTTTGGTTAGCACTGCAACCTCCACCAACACACACAATACAGTATATTTATTTCTAACCAGAGAGTCCAAAGTTATAATACTACTCACACCATATGTAGAGCATGCATCTATAATATTTCATAAAATTTGGACCTTCATAAATATAGGGAAATGGAATAGTTGGAATACTGAAATTCTTTTCATTAATTCAAAAATAAGAAAGGAAATATGTAAACAATAATAAAAACGACAGATGCTCAGAACTTACAGCAAACCTGAGGAGAAGACATGACTTGCCTACACCAGAATCTCCAATCAGCAAAAGCTTGAACAAATAATCGCTGCAAAAAACATGGTTCCAATCAAAGACAGCAAAGTATTACTATTAAGGAACTGTCTATCCATGACCAATAATACTGAAAGGTAGCATAGAAGCTGCCACGTATAGGACATCACTTATAATAATCATAGAGAGAATCATGCACCGACAGCCTACTCTTTACAATTAAATTTGTCTCGTGATTTGTACAATACTTCTTCACTCAAATCCAGATAAACTCCACTAACTTCGCACAAAAGTCAAAAGTTTTTTCGATAAAGTTTAGACCACTTAGCATTACTCTAGTAGATTGCTTGATATATTTATGGCCTCAGCAAGAATCAACTCAAATTGCCTCTAAATTTATAAATCTGTTTATTTTAGGAAGGACCACCCGTTGATGGCTTAACTATCAAGTTCATAGATCTATCTATAGGATTTTTTCATCACAGAAGAATTAAATTATAACGATACTTAGTTAGAATACAACATCACTAATCACCGCGACAAAAATAGAGAGAGAGAGAGAGAGAGAGAGAGAGAGAGAGAGAAACTAAGGTATCAATTAGAATAAATTTACAAGTCACAACCACCAACCTAGTCCTTAGAATTCACATATCTTCAACTAACGAACAAGCTGGCTTCTTGTTCTAGATAGCATATACTGACCCAGTTTCTGCAGTTATTTCATCATTACAAAAAGACTATTATTAAGATAAAACGTTTAGAAGTCCTAAGCCGGATCCGAGAAAAAAACATTTCACAATTAGCTCTAATATAATTGAATACGTGCAAACGGATCTATGGTCTAAAGAAACAGATCTAATCAGTGAGGAAGTTTCCAGAAGTACGATCCAGTAAAACAAAATTCAAATAACCGAAACAACACTTCACAAATACAAAATTCAACACTACCGCTCGACGACGACTTCAGATCTAAACGAGCTTAATTGATAAACGAACACAAAACACGATTCGCAGAGGGATTTTCGCAATTGAAGCAGTGAGGAGAATATGCACTTACTATTCGGGATTCATGGTGGTGCGAGGTTGGGAACGATTAGAATTAGAGAGAAGTAGACGGAAGTGGAAGGAGTAAGGAGTAGCCGGCGAGAGGAGTGAGCGAAATCTGATCGTCGCCGGAGAAAGATGGGTGAGGGGATTGAAGAGAGAAATGGAGAAAAGCGTGTTGAAGTGGCGTTTTAAAATGACCCGCTGGTGTCGGAGGTCTTAAGGGTGAAGGGGTGCGAGTGGGGTGACGTATCATCAGGATCAGCCGCTGCCACGTGTCTTGCATCATACTCTCATTCATTTACCAGGTTGGATGCTTCCTTCTTCTCGCCTTCTGTTGTGTATATAAAAAACAAACTTAATTTTATATTTCACTCTTCAATTATCATATTTCTTAAATTTTACTAATTACGTTTTTTATGGATTTTATCGGTCTATAAACTATGTAACAGTGTAATAAAATGCCATAATTTTTTTAAAAAAATTATAAATTAACGTTGTTTTTATGTTGTTTTATTTTTTAAATCTTTTTACATGACATGTCATTATCTTCAATGAAATGGTATACACGTGAAAATGTAAATTATATAATGAAATAGTAAAATAATAGATAATAAATTATAAAATAATAATGATTAGGTAATAAAATATATAATTAAATAAAAAATATCGATATTGTTTATCCACATAACTATATTAACGAATTTACATAAACTACTGCAACGTCAAAAGGTGTTTTAAAATTTTCTTTTAAGTAAAGCTTTAATACGAGAAAGAGAATTAGTTTTCTAAAATTTAAAAGAGTTGTTCTTTTATGCTTCATTTATTTCTTTGAAATAACATTTTTAGGAGCCAACGTTGCTCGAGAACATATATCTTATTTTGTAAGTTTCTTTCAAAATAATTCTCACGAGAGAAGACTAATCTAATTTTCTTTTAAATTAAAATAAAAACTTTGGTCAAACTTTTAAATAGTTTAATGTGCTAAAAAGTATTCTTAATAAAAGAAAAACACGCTATTTTTTATTATATATATATATATATATATATATATATATATATATATATATATATATATATATATATATATATACTTCTAAAAATTGTTGTTATCAATAAATTTTCATCGTTTCTAAGAATCATAACAATATTCATGATTTCCTTCTTAGATATGAACAGAATTCGGGAACTCCAAAAACTCTCACCTAAATTTTTAAGTATTATACCAAAGTTTCGTTACAAAGTTGAACCAATTTAATTCAGTTAAAACGAGTGGTTAAATGATAATTTAAGAAGCTAACATAAATAATAGACATGCACCTTACATTATAAATCAATGAAAAAATATAACTATTGTTGAGAACCCATAAATATTTTGTTTTTATATATTAGAAAGGATTTCTTTTATTTCATTAAAAAATATAGTTCGGTTTTTTATAACAGAATAACCTTCTCCGTCTTTAAAAGAAAATCTAAGTTATTTTTTTCCCTTCTTCCTTATAAAATCTAACATTATTCCTTATCTTCTTGACAATCTAAGACCATAAAATCGATCTTTGTGAACAGTCTATCAAGTACCTCGATCAATTTCATCTTAAATTTAAATTTTTGTCATTTATTTTGTAGAGCAAATTTGTTTTTCTCATACATGTAATTTTTTTTCTGGATTGTATTTAATCTTTTTGGTTTCTAGGTGAAACTAAATCTAGTTGTAGTTCTAAAATCATACATTGATCATTGATCAAACTTTTTGTTGTGTAGCTAGAATAATCGTAAGTGGGGGAGTTGTGTGAGGAAAGAAGAGTGTTAGGCCGTGTTAGGCTTATTCTTTGAAGTATGAGAAACTAATCTTTTTGAAAATTTTAATGTTTTATAGTTAAATTCAAAAATTGTGGTACAAATGATGTGACTGCTTGTTTGTGTAAAGTTGAGAATATTCGTGATAAGAGTGAGTTTGATCATAATATTAGTAGTATGGTATTTTATAAATAGAGAATGTTATGAAAATTTGAGAAAACATGTTTGATTTGAACTCTAAAAGTATAAATATATGATGGTGGGAAACTGTTGAAATACATTAATTAGTTATGAGAGAAATATTGACAACATGACAGTGTATAAAGGGGAGAGGTTAAAGAAGAACTGACCTATAAGAAAAATGAGCAATGAATGTGACCTTGATGATGCTATAGTGAAGTTATTGCTGGTATTTGAAAGATGGGATGTATTTGATGTGGTATAGTGATTCTTGTAGAATTGTTGAATTAATTAGAGACATGTTTAAACTGATAATTCTTATGGTGTGTAAAGAGTAGATATGGGAGCATGCATTGAATAATGTAGTATTGAATGTGACACGATGATTATATTTTTTGTAAGAAAGTAGTATGTTTACATGCATGATTGTTATAATGTCGTGAAATTCTTTTTTTATTTGAAACGGTTTATATGTTACTAAATAGTTTATTTGTATGTCACCAATTATGCTTATGGTTATGTTGAGTTATGCTTATATAATATGAGTAATTGTAAAAATTTAGTGTGTTTGGGTTGTCAAATTAGTTATTTCCAAGGAAAAATGCTAATCATCTTGACTTTACTAGTGTTTAACGTCACATAGAGAAAGATAACTAGGTTAGGTGGTAAGAGTCGAAGGAAGCTTCAATTGGTAGACGGTGTGATATGAAAGAGGATCAAGCTCATGAAGTACTTATGGAGCTAATGAAGTTAACCCTGTCAGTACTAGGTGAAATGTATGAGTCATCCGTGATCAAAAGTTGTAAAGGAAGAAAAGAGGATGTGTAGTATGACAGGTGCAAAGTCTCATAAGTTCATTCAATACACTAGTCTTCCGGAATATTGAGTTACTCTTTAGTTTGATGTTTGGCTGGTTTTTATTTTATACATCTCAAAGATTTATTTTGACAATTTTTGTATGAAAATTATAGATCTTTTAAATTGGATTTTATTTCTGTAATAATTAGCTTATCCTTGCAATTGTGGGTGTCTTTTATTTCTTTTCTTTTGCAATGATGTATTTTAAATATGAAGCAAATATAGGAGCTGATGGCGATAGTAGAAAAGCTTGAACAAGTCACTAAAGGAATAGTATAGAAATATGTTAAATGTTTTTTATAACCTTTTAAAATATTGTATTAAGTTCTTAGTTTACATTTTTTAGTTATGAGTTATGTTGATCACATTTGTAGAATGCAATGTTTTCTAGTTTAAGAACTCCAATAAACTAAGTTTAATTATAATTAGTGATATTACTAGAGTGTTAAAATATGATATATAATCACTAAGTGGATGCTTAGGAAAATAGTGTTGTTACAACTATTATTTAAATTAATGAGTCTATTATATATCTGTTAAGATAATTTAGTTTTGCAAATAAAACTTAATAATTCGAAAGATTAGTTTTAAATTTTAGGTAGTTTATATTATTACATAATGATTTGTTATTAGAACTTTTTAGAAAAACAATATTGCATTAATTATTAGAAGTTTATAAGAAGAATTAAATATGTTTTTTGTTCTTTAATTTTAAGTGAAAATTGGAATTAGTCTCATAAGAAATTTGGTCCAATTTAGTCCTTCAACTCTATAAAAGCATGAATTTATTCTTTTTAACCAAATTTTGTTAGGTTTATTTGATGTTTAAAATGTGCTTCATGAATAATATTTGAGTTTGTTGACTCCGTTTGACATATCAATGTTAACTAAGAAATGTGTCTAAAAGAATGAGTAATTTATATCAATATTAACAATGAAAGATGAGTAACTATATTAGTTTAAATTTCTGAAAAAAATAATTTTAATTTTTGCTGAAAGTTAAAAATTCAAAAACATATTTAACTCAAGAACATGCCCACCACACTGCCGCATTTTCTATTACATTGTCTTACAATTATTTTACAATATATATATATATATATAATTTTATTTTATACAGTTTTTCATTACATAATAATAAAAAATAAAATATATCATATTAGTTATTTCAATGTTTTCATAGTCTATGTGCATTATAATCTAATTCTGACGACTATTTTTTGAAAGTCATGTATATAAAGAATATTTAAAATAATTGGAAGATAAGGTAGCATCCTAAAAGAGAAAAAAAAAATGACTTGGAGTGTAAAGTTGTGATTACAATCAATTATTGTCTTCTTCTGTTGGTGATGTTAAGAATAAAGCATATCAACTAAAGACGCGAGAGACTGTTCTTCTTTTTGTTAGTTAGGATAGTGCTGTCCGTGTAGACAATATCTATCACCAATCATCTTCGTATAACTTTAAATTTAAATTTCATTTCCATCTATTCAAACATTTTTACAAATTTAATACATAAAAATAAAAGACTAAATGATTTTTTTCTACTTTAACTTTCTCCTCACGGTAATTTTTTGTTGTTGTATGCACTCCTCCTAGATGATAGAAAAAAAATAATTTAGTTTTTGGTAAAGATGAAAACATTTAAGTTGATGTCTACAAAGACCACTAAAGAAAAGATCATTTGATGTGTTGTGTTACGCATAATTTGAAATAAAAAGAAAAAGAAGATGATTTGAAATATTTAATTTTTGGAAGTGTATTCGATTTGATTTGAAGATTAAGAAAAGAGAAAGGTCACACGCGTTTTGGAGTGTTGTGTTGTGTTACGCATGCTCAGAATCGTGATGGAAGGCTATGTTTTTTTAGTTAAAAATTAAAATTAGCTTTTATCTTAAACTTTTAGCTCTCAAAAATTTTAAAATAAACATATATAATCTTTTTAATTTAATTAAATTAAATTCTGTTATACGTTATTTACAATTGTTTGATATAATACGTAAAACAATATTTATTATTTTTTAAAGTTTAAAGATTAAAATGAATTATAATACAATCACAAATTGACATGTCACTACAAGAAAATGTCTTATTAGTAACCAATTTTAGTGACTAAAAGTTGTTAGTCACTATAATGACCAATTTAGATACCAATTTACAAAATTAAAATTTATTGGTTACTAAAATAGTCACTAATATAAATAAAAAATTATAATTTGTCACTAAATTTGTCACTAATTAATTAGAGACCAATTTAGTAACTAAGTTATTGTGGTAGCCAAAACTTAGATAGCTAATTTTTAGTGACTAGATTTCTTTGGTAGCCAGAACTATGGTAGCTAATTTTAAAAACTAATTTAGTGACCAATTATAATTTTTTATTCATAATAGTAACTATTTTAATAACAAATAATTTTTTTACTTTGTAAACTTGTATCTAAATTAGTAATTATAGTAACTAACAACTTTTGGTCATTAAAATTGATTACTAATGAAGCATTTTCTTGTAGTATGTGGCACTAGCATTGACACGTAACACAATTGTGACTTGAAACGTGGACAATTTTATTGAAATTAAAAAATTTAAAAAAATTAAAAAAATTAAAAAAAAAATCCAAAAAATCAGAAGCTGACACGTGACATGTACTGTTAAAAAACATTAACTATTTAAATATCGTTAGTGCAAATGACTAAATTGACCAAAATGATATCTAATTGAATACAAAACGAAAATGAGGATCAAATGGAATAAAAACAACAAAAATATGGACCAAATATATATTTAAGCCTATAAATTAAAAGCTAAATCTTTAAAAAAGTCTTATTTGAAACAAAATTATTAATTCTACCGGAAGAGACCAGAATTGTGTACATGGGTGGATATGGGTGAGTTCAAGATTATTCAGATTGAACTAAAAAATAATGTGAATGCACACTATAAATTGAATGAATCCCAAAGTAATTAATACATTTTAATTACAAATGAAATTAGTCTATATATATTACTTATTTCTAAAGTTTTAAAGACTGAGCTGTGTCCTTTTAGAGGGACTTGGATTAACGAAATGATAAGAACGTGGAAAGTATTTTGACTAGTTGAAAATAACACAACAAAACTATTTTTTGTTTCATCCCTACACGTTTCTTCCTTCTTTACTAAATAATTAATTTTTTTTAGTTGTTACAAGTACACTTTTCCAATTTTCTTCTCCAAACTTTATATAGGATTTCCCTCTACATTCATGTCTTATTTGATAAAACATTATATATAGTAAATAATCTATACGAAAAAAATAATTGTAGAGTCAATCAATCATAAATTGATGCGTAGTAATTTATTATTTTTATAATAATTACTTTAAATCTTATATGTCAATAAGGTATAACATGGTTAGTATACGGTTAAATCTAATACAAATTCAATTTCTTAATCATCTCAGTGGAAAAAATAATAATTTGTGTCAGGAATTAGTCCCACATTAAATATGAAAATACCATATTTCTTCTCTAAAATCATATTTAACATAATTTCTGTCTATAGTTGAAAAACACATACATATACGAAAAACATTTATTAAGCAGGTACAGCGTATGCAAAATACAATAAAGAGATATGTTAATTTGCTCTACATCAGTTACAACCAGATAATTATTGTTCTACTGGCGTTGAAACACGCCACCAGATGCATAATTATTACGAATATCAAGAGTGAATCAATTCAACTGTTCAAGTAAAAAAAAAATCAATTTAACTCTATTTATTTTACATTTAATTACATTTTCAAGTCTTTAGATGTTTTTAATTTAATTTTATTAATTATTTTTATTTAATAATCATTTAAAAAATTTACATATTTTAATTATTTTCATTAATTAAATTATGTAACTATTAATTATTTCAAGAACTTAATTTTGGTTTTTCTTCAACCGTATCAACTCAACATTATAAACATAATAAGTACTAAAATATGAACAATAAAAGAAATTTCAAAAATTATTCCAACCATTCACAATAATGACACAACATGACACTCAAAATAAGACACGAATACTTTTAACCGGAATAGACTTTAAGTTTAATTGAATCTTATAAAATCAATTTATAAGATGTTGTTTATATCTATTTATATGTATAATTTTTAACAAATCTTTTATATTGAAATATATTTATATATATATATATATATATATATATATATATAATATAAGACTAGGACATAGTAATCAATAAATAGTTTGCAGAAGTAAATTTCAAAAGTGTTATAAAGTCTTGTATCTATTTTTCTACCAATTTTTTCTTGAAGATTTGTGTGTACTCCTAGACATTAATCTAACAAAGCCATTTGCTTCACAAAAATAAGAAGCAAGCAACTTTCAGAAAGGATCGAAGAAAGTTTTGTAAGATGTTCTTTTCCAAACTGCAAGTTATGATTTAGAAAAACTGGTTGAAAATTTTGTTAAAGAAACTAGCTAAAGTTGGTACTTGGTAGTTGAAAGTTAGTGAACTAATTTATCAAGTAGTAAGAGTGTATAATGAAAATTTTCAGTTAAATTAACTTGCAAATATAAATTATAGAATTAAATATTATATAACGTTGTATTTTTATTGATAAAATATAATTTTATGGTATTTCTAATTTTTATTTTTTATATTTTTTAATACATTAAATATTTTTATTATATTTATTTTATTTTCAATTGTTGTATATTTTTCATATGTTTTTATTATTAGTTTTATAATATATATATATATATATATATATATATATATATATATATATATATATATATATATATATATATATATTTTTTAAAAAATATTTTATATATAAATATATATATATATATATATATATATATATATATATATATAATATAAGACTAGGACATAGTAATCAATAAATAGTTTGCAGAAGTAAATTTCAAAAGTGTTATAAAG
>Ga0209589_1002024_pt1 | contig 34566 bp, 17 predicted proteins | sample CowpeawhiteBW_FD_187525 | JGI IMG/M metagenome (GOLD analysis project Ga0209589, IMG submission 187525) | Root nodule microbial communities of legume samples collected from California USA - Cow pea white BW (SPAdes) (version 2) | ecosystem: Host-associated > Plants > Roots > Nodule | place: USA...
ATAATAATTTATATGTATATATAAACAAATTTAAAAAATAAAACAAATTTAAAAATTTAAAAACTAATTAAAAAAATTAAAAAAAATTTAAAAAAAAAAACTAGACGGGCCAGCCAGGCCCGGCCCGTTAGCCCGTCCTATACGGGACGGGTTGTGATTATTGGCCCGTTTCTATTTGACAGACTGGCCCGTCCCGGCCCGTTTTTTGACGGGCCACATACGGGCCGGGCCAAAACGGGCCGGGCTGGCCCGTTTGCCACCCCTACTTATTGGATGGTAGGAGGGCTTTCATTTCACTAAGTCTTTAGGAACGGTCTGATTCGGTTACTTCTCCAGTTGGCGGATGTCGTCTTTGCTCGTGCACTGTCCTAGGTTGGCCGTTTTGTTATTAGTTTAGGCTTCGTTCAGTTACGAGTTTAGGTCTATGCCGGCCCGAGTCATGTACTTGGGTTGTTTCCGGCATATACGTAAGGGTCGTTATTTATATGATTAAGTTGACCAGGTACAGTATATATATATATATATATATATATATATATATATGTATTTAGACAAACTTATTTTGTTTAAATGAGTTGATGCAACGAGTATTAATTATTTTTTTTTCGGACATTTACAATTTTCTTACTTTCTAATTTCAATTATTGTTTCTTTGAATCTTTTAAAATTTTATTGTGCATAATGTTCATATAACATCATCAAACATTAGCTATTTCAATTTATAATTATATATATATATATATATATATATATTATTTGAACTACATAAAAATTAAAAAGTAACTCAACAAATACGAAAAATATAGTAATAATTAATCATCTCTAAAAAATTGAAAAAAAATAGTAATAAGTGAAAATGATAATAAAAAATATATATTAAAAATTTAAAGGATATATAAATAATTAAGATATGAATTTTATAAGACATTCCCATTAAAGCATGCTGTCATGATATAAAACACAAAATTTAAGGTTTTTAAAGTAAAAAGAAATATTTTTTCCTTGAAAATATATAGTCCTGCCATCCATCAAATAAATTCATTAGTGAAAGTGTGAATTTGATAAAACTCTTAGATTAAAATAAAAGCTACGTGTCACTGTGAACCCACAAAAATAAAATAAAAACACTTTAAAATGACATACTAAATCTTACAAGTGGGATAAATTCTTGAAAATACTCATATATTTTTTCAATTTATTTAACATATTGTATATTACTTCATAGTATATTGTATTTTAAGTTTACCAAATTTTATCCATATCATTTAATTTAAAGAATTAGGTTAATAACAAAATTTGAAATATAAAACTAATTTCAGTTAAATAATATTGAAAAACTGAACTTACAACATAGTTTAAAAAATATACTATTAAAAGTACGTAATGTTCATAAACAAAAATGCAATTTCACATTTGTTTTTGTTTTCAAAATAATATGTTCTGAAATGGCATTATCACGTATAACTTCAATAACATTGAAAGTAAAACAAAGTTGCGATTTACCCATTTCAACAATTTTTAAAACATATTTATTTTTTTTAAAATAACAAAAATCTAATTATACAATTCGCTTTAAAGCAACTTACTCGTACATTTTAACGTTTTTCTTACTTTGAAGTAATTTTTAATTCAAAAACACGATTACAAACTTCATTTATTTAACCCACAATTTATGTAAGCCGAACTTGCAGATCAATGAGCAACGTGTAACTTACTCGGTTTACTTTGAAAAACAAAAAAACCCTAAATCAATTTACTACAAATTCTCTAGGTTTTTGGCTTTGAACTTAAGAACAAGTTTCTTTCCGTTGATTCATAGTATATCTCAAATATCAAATATATCGGCGACGAATTCAGTGACGTTTTGTTTTTTTCGAAAAGTGATGTAACTTTAGTGTTATAAAAACATATTTTTATTAATTATTAAAAATATAATTAAAAAGTAATTCATTGATCATGAATAAAAATATGAAGTTGCATTATTATTTTCGAAAAAAAAAATCCGTTTTCCAAATATATCATAGTTTTAATAGACTTAAATTTAACAATAGATACTAATTTTTATATACATGAAAAACTAGCAATCCAACTCAAACCACCCAACTAAAAAAGCCAATCCCATATTTAGTTTTAACTAATTACAAAAGTAATTTATTTTCCTTTTGTTACAACATATTTACTATCTTCTTCACATAGTTTGCAAAGCAAACAACTTAACTAACAAGTATTCATTCTTAGTTTAGTTTTAAAAGGTGTCACTTTTAAATTGGTAAAATTTAAAATAAATATCTTTATTCACTCACTTTAAGGCAAATTTACTTTTGAGGAACTTTTAACTTGCTTTCACAATGCCTATCTTAGCAACAACAGCAACAACTACAACAAGCGTTTTTTAAAATTGAACTTGAATTTATGTTTTGATAGCGATTGTTGTGGGTGCCACTTATCTGGTTAAATAAAAACAAATAAATATCAGGGTATCATTAAAGATGACTTTACAGGAATGAGTTTTGGACCACTAAGAATCGCAATTTATTTGTAAAAAATAGTACGTCAATTTGGTCAAATTAGTTGAATTCAGCCACCAAGAATTGACTTCTAGTTATCAAGTATTCATCGGTGGTTAATTACATCCAATAAACTTTTAACATTTATTACAAAGCTAGTGCTAGATTAAAAAAAAAAACTTAACTATTATATCCATAAAAATAAAATGTTGTAACCATCTTTTAATTATGATAAAAATGAAATCTGAAAAGCTGAAATAAGAATCAAGATTAACCTCCTATCATTGTTTCCATCACGAGACCTCTTCCAATGTATTTATTATACCACACCGAGCAAATTTAACCAAGTAATAATAATAATAAATGATGACCATATCTACACGTAAAATCATTCCAGTAACTGGCATGAACCGGTAACATAAGACGCTAAAAGGAATAACCCGACGCTAAAAGGAATAGCCCGCCTAAGACATCATACGAGTAATAGCGGTACAAGCCGCCAAATGGAGTAGTCGGTCTATGCCGAGTACCTTAAGATACTCAGTGAGATCAAAGCCCCCCGATATCCAGTGAGTCCCCAATAGTCGAGACTAAGGGCCTAGGCCCACCTATGGCCCAAACCAGGGCCCAGCCCATGGAATGGGCAAACATAATTAGTAATCTATAAATACACATGGACCCCACGAATTAAAGGTACGCATTCATTACTCCATTAATCACCTGATTTGACTTTGAGAACTTTGGCTGACTTAAGCTTCAGAGTCCCTTCTGCAGGTAACCCCTCTTGGGTCCAAGCCGATATATGCTAGAAGGGGAGAAGCCAACCGAGGAGATAGCAGATATGGGTAAGGTGATATTTGTGCCTAACCGATCTTACTTGTTCTTTGCAAGAACATTTATATATTTTAAAATCACCGCTATAAAATTTTAATGACATAATATATTGTATAAAAGAGTATGTTTGATAATCCAAATTACAAAGCATATGATATTTATAGAGTTATGTCAATCACTGAATATAAAAAAAAAATAGAATATGGTATTAAACGTGATATTAACACTTTCACATAATTGCTCTAAATAATGGTTTAAAAATGTCAATTGCGGCAACTTAAGTCATTTATTTAAAAAATGAGTGATTACGTAATTCTTTGTAAAAGATTAGATGAGATGATGAATTAAAATTTGAAATTTTAATATTTGTAATTATTAAAGAAATCTGAGATTCAACATGATAAAAATATTAGTTATCTATAAAGGAGTATTTTAATTATCAAGTAAATTCAAAACTTGACATGATATTCAATAATTATATAAAAGATATAATATATTTATAATATTTTATTTATTTAAATAAGAGAATTAAAAACCTACAAGAGATATTTTTAGTTATCAAGATAAAAATAATGACATCCCAAAGAAAGAAAAGAAAAAGGTCGCACATATAAATTAAGTTTCACGTAGATTAATAACTCAAATAGAGACGTTCATTCACAATCAAAGTTGTTGCTATAATTGATCATTAAGCTTCAATCGACACATATGAATCATTAATCCAAACCTAAAGCCACCTAACATCCGAATCCCAAACATATTTAGCCATGTAACAGGTCAATCAATCATACACTTGATATTATAACAGAGTAATTGTAACATCCCGTCAGGATATTACAGATTTATAAATAAAATAAAAGAAAAATTAAATAACAACGCATTTAATAATACCTTATTTTCCCAAAACGCGGGAAAATTTAAATTTTATTATATGAGCAAATAAAGTTCTTAACCGTCTGTTCCAAAAACTAAAAGAAACAATGTCATAAAATCACCCATCCGGGTTTACAACTGTTTCCAAAAGCAAATGATAAAAAAAGAAACATAAGAAATTCCCGAGTCGAACCCCTCTCCGTGATTAAGCTTCACCTGAGCCACCTGCATCAACAACATCTGCTCCCGTGTACCGCGTACACGATCATCGCCAAACACACGCAGATAGGGTGAGCTTAACAGATAAAACATATATAATGTTACAAACATATATATCTACATTCACACATATCACTGTACATAACTTAACATCCCACATGTTTTATACTTTAACTCCTACCATCTGACCCCCAATCAGAACATTCGTGTTCTACATCGTCTAATGATTACTTCAAGGTGACTTGCTGCCATACCTATCGGCCACAACCGATAGAGCACATGCGGGAAAACATGCTACAGATAATACAACGTAATGCCAGGTAGAGTTCCCATATACGTACATAGTCCGTATCGTCCCAAGACTACCTAACTTGTCAGCCAACAACTGAGGAGGGCAATCTATCTGGACCCATCCGTCCTGGCCACAACCAGGACACTCGTACCAGCAATAGTCGCCAACCCGAGCCACAACTCAAGGGTTCCTCGTGTTCATCCGCCATCCCGAGCCACAACTCAAGAGATGCTATTCCGAGCCACAACTCAAGGAATACCACGTGCTTATCCCCTATCCCGAGCCACAACTCAAGTGATATGTTCCGAGCCATAACTCAAGGAACCCAACAAACCTACCTTTAAAGCACCGCTAGACGTCTTGTAGATCACAAAATTCACAACCAAAATTCAAAGCTACTGCAGCATAAATCGCCTGGCAGGTGACCCGTACCGCCAGGCGCTGGCAACTCCCAGACTGCCTGGCGAGTGTCGCGTACCGCCAAGCGCACAACGCCTTTAAATTTCTCTCGCAACAGCGACCGCCTGGCGGGACTGCCCCCGCCGCCAGGCGCACCAAACCTCGAGACCCTGCTGTGATCCCGCTACCGCCTGGCAGTTCACGTCCCACCGCCAAGCGCCATGACAGTACAGCGCGTACTGGTTTTTCTGCTCATGTCTAGCATAGTTTCTTACTCATTTCCATCTGCTCAATCCCCGATATCATCTAACTTGAGTGGTTACTAACAATGGTGAGGTCAAATCCTCAAATCCCTAACTTGAATACAGAACCCATTTAGTCATAACATTAAGCTTCTTCCTTCGTAACCTATTAATACTCTTAGATCCTTTTACCAATAAGAGGTTGCCAAGCCTATTACACTATTTGATCCCTCATTCGCAATATTTGGTTAATTCTCTGAACCCCCTTGCACCCAACTTACTCAGTACTCACAGTCTCTACTACGCCATATTATAGGAAGACCTCTAATATCTGATATCACTACCTCCTAAGGTAATTCTCACCCTCATAGTTCATACACGACTCCATCATCAAACCTTCCCAAATATCACAAAATTCCATCTACTGATCCTAACCCAATGGAAACAGAATCCAACCTCAGCGCACGACAAATTTAACCTGCAACAGCACTGCCACTGCGCAGGTGCTTGGCGGCCAGCCCCCGAGCCGCCAGGCGGTGCTTATCATCTGGACATTTTTCCAGATTTTTCCCGCACCCAAAACCCCACCATTTCTCCATCTTTGTGAATTCCCACTACAATGCAATCCCAGTCCAAGCACAATCATAACAATTCCATATTTAATCACCTTGATCATTATTCCTATGTCCAATTCACGGTAATTCAGTTTAAATAGTAATCAAAGATATCACACCTTCAAACCCTAACTTATACCCACTGTTCCATTCATTTAAGCCATTAATTAGGTGATTATACCTACTGTTGGATTAACATTATCACTCTACAAGATTCCCCACTAACTTTTGCCCGATCAGATTTAACCCAGAATTCCAGAAAACCCAAAACGAGTCAAACTGCCCCGTGCCGCCTGGCGGTCCAACTAGTCTCGCCAGGCGCTTCATCAGCAAACCCAGAAAATGGCTAAAACGCTTGCGACGCCTGGCGGAACCCAGAAACACATGAAATTGCATGAGTCGCCTGGCAATGGTTCATCACCCGCCAGGCGGTTTCTGGAAAATTCCAAAAACGCAGAATTTTACGAATTTAACAGAGTACAAACATCCAGTATACCATACAATTACACATTATTAATAATGAACATAAAAATTACGGAGTCCAGCTCCCCTAACCTGGATCCTTTTGCTAAGAATTGGTTTGCTTTGAAGAACTCCAATGATCACCACGTTCCCTCCTCTATTGGTGTGCTCTCACTTGACTCCAGAACCTCACTCCACCTCACCTATATCTCTGATTTTCGTGCCTAATTTTCTGGTATACTCTCAGCTTTGCAAAAACCCTAACTTTAAGCCAAATCCTTCTTTTTAAAGGGTGTCTAAAACTATGTTAATTACTATACCCGAAAATTAAGTCATAATTGAGTTGTTAAATGTAATTTACCACATCCTTATGGCCATTTTCCAGCCACCTCTCTAGGGTTTTCTTCCCAACCTTTCATATTCAATTCCAAGCCAAAACACCAAAAAAAGAATTAAAATTTAATGTAAGTTCTCCAAGGCTTGAACCCATAACCATGCAATTGCCACACCAATATCAAACCATTCAACCAACTCATATTTCATGCTAACAATCATAATTCAATTATCATATCATATCATAACATGACTTCACAGATTTAAATAATAAAACAATCACAAAAGTTAACATACATAGGACTCGAACCCAAGTCTCTTTACACAATCAAAGTACTCTCAACCACTTGAGCTAGTACTTCTCCACATCATACCAACCATAATTTAATGAAATAATAATTTCCCCACCCGCATTAATTAATTAATTAATTATTTAATTAATTAAATCCCACGGGTCTTACAGTAATGGAGTCAAGATTCACAACCCATTAATTTTACTATGCTCACCAATATATGAATAACATTAGGAGCAAAAAATAACTTACCTTTCAAGGCCACAAACAGAGAAAATTCGACTGAGAGGATAGTTAAAACATCCTAGCCGGATATTACTTATTTAAATAAAATTAATAGTAAAAACATAAAGATCACATTTATTCAACACAATTTTCCAAAACGCGAAAAAAATTTAACTTTATTATAAGTGCCAAAATGTTGAAAACATAAATTAAACTCAAACTTTACATCTCCAAATCCAAATTAAATCCAGATTACAAAAATAGTAAAAATAACTAGAATTAAAAATCCCCAAGCCGCCCCGCTCCGACGCTAAGTCTCACCGACACCTCCTGCAACATCATTTGCTCCCATATAACGAGTTTTATGATCATTGCCAAACACACACAGATAGGGTGAGCTTAAAAGAATAAAAATGCATTATAATGTACATTACAATAACAATTTAAAACCCCTAACACTTCTGATACACCCAAACCTCATACCCCAAACATTCACATCTTCCTCGGGACGCCTCTTGATTTTACACCCTTTGATGATTACATTAATTAATACTTGTTGCCATAAGTGTCTACTCGCCCCTCCGACTATAGGCCACCACAGATAGTCCCCACGTCAAAATGATCTTGTTACGGACTACACTCCGCAACACCAAGTGGAGTTCCCCAAAATGAACCGTAGTCCGTATTCTTCCAAAACTACCAAACTCGCCGGCTAATATCAAGGACGAAAATCTTCCGAAACCCATCTGTACGAGCCATGATCTTGCACACTCCACTAGACTTCCAAAACAACTAGGCTACAACCTTGAGTGGCCACGTGTTACCCCAATACAAGCTATAACTCGTAAAAGGTCCCCAACAAGTCATCGTCTCAAAACCTCCATCCAAAGCTATGTAGAATCCTCAACGCAATCCAACTCTACACCCGAAACCGCTAGCGCTTCACACGCGTTGTGAGGCGAAATCTAGTGCCATACCGTCTGGCAAACACCTAGCGCTGCCAAGCACCATCCCACTAGATTTTAGTCCAGGCCCAATTTCACGAAAAATCGCTTGGCAGGACCCCTTACGTCACTAGGCGCCAACTCTTGGGTTTTGTCCCAGAGTTCTCTTTGTGGCCTATTGCCTAGCGGATCCACTTGCACCACCAGACACCACACCAGTAGTATGACACTACTAGTTTAAGGTTCCAAAATAGTATCCATACAACAATTAACCAAACAAGTTCTCATCCAATCTAAAAACATCGTCTTTGTATACCAAAATCCTCATATTATAATATAATATTTCTACAAAATATGCTTTGTATAATCATCACCCCACTAACCTGCAACATACATATACATATATATATATATATATATATATATATATATATATATATATATATATATATATATTAAAATCATGTTATCTATGCTAATATATACATACATACGTAAATATTAAAATAATATAAAATAAAATACTGCACCAAAAAAACTAATTCATTAGACCTTCTATAATCACATCACCATATGTTTTTTTATTTTTATAAACAACATCCAAAAGCAAAGAAAAGAGAAACAAAAAACTAAAGACCTATCCTACGAAATTATTTATTGAACAAATAAAACAAGGGTTAAATATGTTTTTAGTCCCTCAAGTTTTAGTGAATTTTGGAATTAGTCCATCATCAAAACTTTATACCAATTTAGTCCTTCATCTTTCAAAATGTGTGAATTTAGTCCTTTTAACCAAATTTTGTTAAGTTTATTTGATGTTTCAAGCACATTTCATAATAGTATTTAAGTTAACATTGAAGCAAAAATGTGTCAAACAATATAAATAATTTAAATACTATCATGAAATGCGGTTGAAACGTCAGTTAAACTTAACAAAATTTGGTTAAAAGGACTAAATTCACGCATTTTGAAAGATGAAGGACTAAATTGGTCAAAAATTTTGATGAGGGACTAAATCCAAATTTCGCTGAAACTTGAAGGACAAAAAATATATTTAACTCATAAAAGAATACAATCTTCACTTTTTCTAATAATTTTTTTTCTTTATTCCATATACATCCAACTTTATCAATTATAAAAATTTTATACAAAAAAAAACATTTAATATACCCTATAAGCAATCTACTGCCCGTAACCAAATTTGCCTTAAAATATCCAACTGCACATTAATTCACAATTTAAAACATCCAAAGATATTCATTCCATTTTTTTATATAGACAACCCTTGCATATATAACAATCAATAAAATTCTTCAAACGCAAACTGTTTCCTTATTTATTTCACAACATCCTAACCCCTGGACTCTCTAACACTAACTTATTCCCAATAAACTCTTAATTTTAATATTCAAAATGAAAAATAAAAATTATTAAAATTGTGAATACAGTGATAATAATAGCACAACCCATATTTTTTTCAATATATCTTTAACTAAAATGAAGCAATAATATAATAACTTCTACATGATAAAATATAAAGAATCCAAAATTTCTCTATAATGCTAAGACATCTAATTAAAATTACTAATCCCGTAAAATTTGGCAGCCATTCCATATAGTTTTGAAAGAAAACCAAATCCACCATTATACTTATAATATAATGCGGAATAAAAATAGGTAATAATAACAACAATCGAAAGTAAATGATATCTTAAAAGCAACATACACACGTAAGCATATAAGCAACTAATACATTCCAAGTTAAGAAAGAAAAATAGGCAGTTATGTTCATGAAGTAAGAAGAGTGCAAATTATTACAAATTTAGGGTCAAAAGCCAAAATATTATCAAAGTAAAATCAGTTAGTAGTGGGGTCAATTTTCACTAGCATTGTAACTTCTTCCTCCACCACAAGATCTCCACCACCAATTGTCAGCATTTCCTCAACTTGTTCAACACTTAGATCATCTTCATCCACCAAGCGGCCATCAACGACATCCTTGTTAACGTCGTATTTCAGATCTGCAACATCCACCTCTTTGCAGAAAAAGGTTGCCTGCCTTAGACCTTTGTTGAAACCGTTAATATGCTCTTGGATTACATGATTATTTAAATCCTCAAGCTCGCTCTCAATGCCGGAATATTTCTCCCTCAATTCTTCATTGTTTTCCTCCAAGTCTTTATTTTTTTTCTTTAATCTTTTTCTCAAAATCAAGACACCTAACTTTCCACGAGCCAAGGCGCTTCCTCTCAACCGCCCACTCCTCTAGCTCCTTTTCCTACGCCACCTTCTCTTCTTCATGCTTGGTTGTCTGAGTCTTTAGCTCTTCTTGGATTTCCTCCACCTTCGCTATGCCTCCTTCTTTTTGCTCCCTTTATAGAAGGCTGCCCACCCTACAACCCAGAATTAAAGCCTTGTTGTTAAATTCCAACATGGCCTTTATCATTGCATTGGATTGCATGTTATCCATAGAAGAAATCATTGCTTCTGGTAGATGGATGTCAATATCACGACGAACTAATATCTTTGGTAACTCTATCAAGCATGCCTCAGGTTTTTTAGTCCTTGATGTTGACCCAAAACCAAGCAATTCAACCTTGACTCTCTTCATATCTTTTCCAATACCCTTTTCGACGGGAATGGACGCTTTCCTTTTCGAGTCGCCATGAACCTGAACTTCAACTAGCGGCTCCTACAGATTAGGAACATCAGTATTCCCCAGTTGAGCCATATGTCCTGCAAAATCAGCACAATTTGTTATCTCCCTTACACATAACATAACGGAAAAATTAAAAAATGATACCTTCTAAATCAACTAGCGGATGTACTGACAATAAAAGTCTAACTAAGCCTTTAGTGGGCAACTTATCGCTAAAAGGCTCTAACACTTCTACTACTTGTCTATCCTCTGCAAATAACTCCCTCTTCTTCATCCCCTTATAACGACAAGGATTATCTATCCAGATGAATGAGAACTTAGTACTCCCATTCTCATTATAAAATAAAGCACAACCTGTTTCCTTCACGATAACTTTAAAAAATCTATCTTTAAAGTGCTTGAATGATTGAGAAAAGGCATCCAGAATACTTATGCCTGGGCGGCTGACTAGAGATAGCCAAGTAGCTAGATTCTTTGGACGTGTGTCGTAAAAATACAAGAAACACTCTGGAGAAGGATTCAGGTATAGAGATCGGTATAACACTTTGAACGCCTATATATACCCTAGTTGTTAAGGTGTAGCTGGGTTGGCACCATGTTCAGTAAACGTAATACACCCATGGTAAAATCATCAAAGGAAAGTTGCACATATAACTGAGAAAAGTGGCACATATACATATAAAAGAACCCTTCTTCAGCTGCTTCCTGATAATGATACACAAATTCAACGACATTAACCCGCTCCAAAGAAACGATGTCAGGAGAAGTACCCTTCTCGAAAACAGGTACACAACCCATCCATGAGTTAAGGAACTAGGACCATCTGAACAAAGAGTATTGCGTCCTCACATCTGGAGCCACCCATTCATAACCAACTTTTGCCGGCATATTATTCTCCGCTACCTCCTCAGCAGGATCCTCCCTAACACCAGGATTAACTTCCATCTGAATCCCTCCCTCACCAAATATAGAACTACTACACTTGCTCACTAACTCATTATCCCTACCCGAGCCCGATGTAGAAGAACTAACACTATCACTAGACATAGCTTGTATAGAGAGTAAACAACGCAAGAAGAAAGGAGATATATATTAGACAAACTCTATCACAAACTACGCAATTGTCTTACATCAAGCAAATGAAGTAACAAATGCCTAATCTTGACTCCAACCCCAAAATTTTTCTCGCCCAAACGTCACATCAATGAAAATTAAAATGTCCACAATTGAAATGACTCTCAAGCTTCTCTTGACATGATTCCTGACATTCACTGAGGCTGCACCTTCCCTAGTCTTTGACAAAGCCTTACCCTCGTTTCCACTCCTCAAGGTTGGGGGACTACTATAAGGATGTACCAATATACCAAGAAAAGAGATTTTTTTCTTGTAAGAACCTTTAACACAACATGTTATGCCAAAGGTTGGGGGAGTAATGTACTATACTAGGTGGACATGGTCGTTATGAAGATACCGGTCCTAGTCGCCAACCTATAGTCCTATTTTGAATAAATCATTGGTTAACTATATAAGAAAACAATATATACGTTGCGGTTAAAGCCGCTACTTTAAGTTTGTCATATATAAGTAAGGACCGCTTACTCCAAACTTAGGAAATAATAGCTAAACTCCCAGAATCACGTCATAAACCTTTATCAGGAGCATACAAACCCAAAGGAGGCCCAATAAACCCAATAAGGACCCAACCCATAAGCTAGGTAATTTATGATTAATATTCTAAAAATACAGGTGGACCCCAAAAATTAAAGGTACACAATTCATTAATACCAAAACTAAGATTTGACTTTTGAGAGCTCTCGCTGACTTGATCGTTGGAGTCCTTTTCTATAGGTAACCTCCAAAATGTTCAATCTGACAATAGGACATGAAGATAGACCCATCAGGATCGAGGAATATCTGTCCTGAGAAATCGAGGATTGGGTAAGATATGATTTATGCTCGTTGATACTCTACTATTGTTTCCACGGGAACAACTTATTTGGCCACACATCAAATCATAAAAAAAATCACCATTTGCCAGCCATTTGCCATCGAATCAAACAAGTTTATTGTACATCTTTAACCAAAACTCTAGCCACAAAAACATTGGTAGACTAGAATAATATTAATTAAATATTAGGGTGTATTCAATCTGCCATCTTAAAACACTTCACCATTTTATTAATTTTTCATTAAGTTTAAATTAAATATTAAAGAAAACTTTTATTTGTCGTAGACATTTGAAAAGTTTTTGACAATCGATGTTTTGAATTACGATATTTAATAAATTAAATTCTAGATTTTTATGTATATACGTTTTGTCGATAATTTTTTTCCGCTAAAAGTGTTAATTTTATAACTTTTCATGACATTCCAAAATTGGGGTGTTACCTTTGGTATCAGAGCTAGGTTTCGGAAAAGAAAACTTTGGGATTTTGGGGAGTGAGCTCGTCTAGTTGATGTTGTGCGACTTTGAATTGTGTTAATGTTTATACTTGATTGAGTTACAATAATATATGAATGCTTAATGTGATAGTCACTTTGATTCAGAGTGTTTGTTTGGATCTTTAAGGTTGTTAACTGAAGAAGAAAATGAGTTAATGGTTAATCATTATAATTGGATTACAAGTGTAGAATTTTGTTTGATATAATGAATTTGGATGTTGTGAAATTTTTAGGTTGGATGATCTCTTGGGATAACAATACTTTTAGGTGTGTTGAAACCTTGATGGGATTAGGTTCTTTTATTTAGAGAAGAAAACCTAGAATTCTTGTGACTACCGAGGTGTTGTCCCCAAATTCCTTTTGGCCTTGCTCCGTCTTTTAAATTTAAATTGAATCACTCACGTGGTGAATTGTATGAGAATAGAAGGTTTAGAGTGGAGTGGTGCAGTTGCAATCTTTTATTTTGGTATATGCCATATTCCTTGTTGTAGTTGTTTATAATAATAAGATTTTATTAATTGGGTACCAAATTATGGAAATGTGTTTCCTTGGTTATTTAAGTCCGATGGTAGATTGTAATGTTAAGAAAAGATAATTTTGTTAGTAATTGTGGAAAATGTACACATATATTTTTTGGTAAGATATTTTATGTATATTATATATTGAGGTATGTAATATAAAAGGCATATATTATAAGGTATTTTAATCTTTATTATTATTATGTATAAAAGTTATTGGCTTAGACATGGTAATCACGACTTTGTTTCTTTTATATAAGTGATTGTAGGTTTAATATATCATAAGGTTTGAGGAGTTTTTGGCATGGGTGGTAGCTCTTGGTTAAAAAAAGAGATAAATCATTCACAGGTGTAGGTGCATGTCATTGGGGTTATGGGTTGGATCTTTTCCTTAAGATTATAGTCATTGTATTTGTGCATGATGTGATTGTGATTATAATGCTTAAGTATATTATTTGAATGTGATGTTTAGTATTATTCACAATATCTTCTTTTGCTAAATTTCGATTATATATCATCGTTATGGTTAGTTTACCCTTATTTGTTTGATTTGTGTGTTATTTGTGTTTGTGTGATGATCATATGACGTGTGTGTTATATGGGAGCATGTGATAATGCAAATGTTTCTAGAGTGGATCAGATTGACGAGAGGATTGGGTGTGTAACATCCCGACCGAATATTATGAATTTAAATAAATAAAATAAAGAAATACATAATAACTTCATTTATTGAAATATCATTTGCCAAAAACGCGGGAAATTAAAACTTTATTTCATTTATAAAGTATCTTAAATTCACCTTATAAACTCAATTATAAAATAAATCCATGTTCATAAACCAAAGGTTACAATCTGTAAAATTCATAATAAAACAACTCTATAAAATCTCCCCAACTAGCCCATGCTTCGTCTCTAAGCGTCACCAGATCCACTTGCAACATCATCTGCTCATGTGTACTACGTACACGATCATCACCAAACATAAGCAGATAGGGTGAGCTAACAATAAAATAAGCATATATACAAGCAATACATATATAACAAACACACCAAAGGAAAACCATCCTTTGATTCCATAGCACATGGCCACTACCATGTCAACTGTGTTCTACGTCTTCTGATGAATATCTCAAGATGTCTTGCTGCCACACCTATAAGCCACAACCGATAAAGCATGTTCCCAATAGAATAACATTCGTAACGTCCCAAGACTACCAAACGCGTTGGTCTTATACCAAGGAGGGCAATCTATTTGGACCCGCCGTACACGCCACAACGTGCACACTCACACCGGCAACACTCGCCAACCCGAGCCACAACTCAATAGTTCCTCGTGTTCATCTGTCATCCCGAGCCATAACTCAAGAGATGCTATTCAAAGCCACAACTCAAGGAATACCATGTGCTTAACCCCTATCCTGAGCCACAACTCAAGGGATACGTTTTGAGCCACAAATCAAGGGATACGTTTTGAGCCACAACTCAAGGAACACCAGCAAGCAAACCTTCAAGATATCATCAAAGCCTTGTAGATCATGCAAGTCCAAAGCATAGCAAACACATTTGCCTCAACAAAATCGCTTGGCGCAGCTCATAGGGTGCCAAGCACAATGTGCTTCCAGACCGCCTGGCAGGGGACATGTACCGCTAGATGCAAAACGCTTATGAAAATGCCAATGTTGTAAACACCACTTGGCAAGAGTGCCCTCACCGCTAGGTGCACGTGTTCCAGGAGCCCACTAACGTTGCAGCTATCGCCTGGCGAGACACCCTCATCACTAGGCGCCTCACGACATACAAACCCTTTGGGATACTGCTATCGCTTGGTGGGTTGAACCCCGCCGCCAGGCGCCACACCAGTACACCGAACTGTACTGGTTTTGCTACACTCCATTCAACTGCTAACTCTGATTCATGCATTTGCACACCCCTAAAGTATCAATTCTTAATGGTTATCATATTACCAATATTCTTACACCCATATGAGTCCTCCAATCCTATTATACCAATGAATTGATTTACTTAAGATCAATTGACTCACCAACAATTCACATCATGCAACTCATACAACTTATAGTTAATACTTACCATCTCTTGACAGTATTTTGATTATTCCATCCATGACGCCACCACAGTCATGTACCCCTGCCTTTTTATTTAACTTGCCATCTATTCATCTATGCCCCAATTGGTCAATTTACTTTAATCCAACTCGCCAAACCGACTAGATACACTTATGATAACCTATACCAACCACTACAATATTTTATATTTCAGCTACAATACCCTTACATTCTTTAGTTCTAATCTTATGTCATTAACCTCATTTCCTCTCCAATCTTCCAGGTATCCAAATTTAATCTCTTTTCACTAATTTCTCAATACCACTTCATGCCCAAAAGTTATCACAACATCCAACCCGAACCATCACATCTAAAACCTCTAGAATGCCACTGGTGCAGCGTTGTCACTTGGCGATACCCTATATTTTGCCAGGCGGTGCATCAGACCTGGAAAGCCTCAGGATCTATTACACCTGCTAAAGTTTGCTTGTATCCTCTTTTCGCATTTCTTTGTCCAAATCTCCTCTGTTTTGCACACAAACACAACAACAATAGTACAATATTCAACTATAACTATTTTCCAGCAAGATTCGAGTACAATTTTCCAATAATTGCACTCAAATCATCAAAATCCCCAAATTTGTCAACCCTAATATTCATATGTAAGTATTTTTCACTTAATTCTCTCGCGCCACCATGAAATCTCACCATTAATCATCTCTGTTTTCTTAGTTTATGATTACAACACTATTTTCATTGATCCAAATGGCCTAAAACCCAAAAAACATCAAAATCGAGTGCACACAGCTCATGTCGCCTGATGGGTATTCATCATCGCCAGGCTCTTCAACCAAAAACCCAGAAACTAGGTTAGAGCACATTTGTCGCCAGGCGGCACAATCTTGACCGCCAGGCGATTCCTCTGCAGGAACCCAGAAACAAACAATACAAGGATGAATCACTTAGCAGTGGTTCATCTCCCACCAGGCGGTTTCTAGAAAATTCTATAAACATGAAGAATACATGAAATAAGCAATGTATATACATCCAATTCAATATACAATTCATGCAATTAACAACACGAAGTAAAAACACAGGGTCCCACTCCCCTAACCTGGATTCCTTGCTTAAAACACAATGTTACAGCTTCCCTTTTTGATCACCAATCGTCTCCTTAGCACCACCTCAATTCAGCTCTTCTATTTCATTCTCTAACCACTATTTTTCCTTGAACTTGTGCACCTTACAAAGCTCTCAAAAATCCAGCCTCAAAACCTTCCTATTCTCTCACAATTTGTCTTTTAATGGTGTCTTAATTAGCAATGATGAAGGGAAAACGAAAATGACATTAAGGCTGAACTTAATTGTTATTCAAGGTCACTTATGGACTGTTTTTCAACCCTTCTTGGCTGCTCCTTCAGCTAGGGTTTCCTCTACCCTTTCATATTCATGCCAAAACTAATTTTAGCAAAAAACAAATAGAATTTAGTTTGAGTTCACCAAGGTTCGAACCCATATCTTACTGATGACAAATCAATACACAACCATTCAACCAATTAATGTTTCACGATAATTCCTATAAATATATGATTAAATTATCACTCATCATAATTAAGCATTTTATTAAAAAATGTAATAAATTAAATAGCGCATAAATGACACATATAGGACTTAAACCCAAGTCCTCTCACACAATTAAGTACTTTCAACCATTTGAATTGGCACTTTTCCACATCATATCAATCAATAATTAATGTCATAAAGGCTTCTACTACCCGCATTTATTAATTAATTATTTTTTTTAATTAATTAATTTTCACGTGTCTTATTGGGTGAACTCGAGATTTTATTAATTTTCATTAAGTTGTTTAAATTAAATATTAAAGATGTGTAATTTCGTTTATTTGTCATAGACATTTGAAAAGTTTTTGACAATCGATGTTTTGAATTACAATATTTAATAATTAAATTCTAGATTTTTATGTAAGTACGTTTTGTTGATATTTTTTTCGCTAAAAGTGTTAATTTTATAACTTTTTTTGACATTCCAAAATTAGGGTGTTACAATAGTGAGGTGATGTCCCTTTGCGTGTGTGCTCTAGTAATAAAAAAAAAGTGTCAATTTTTTTTTCGTGTCTTGCATTGGAGAAATTTTGTGCTTATATAGACACCTTGAGATACCACTGCAATCTTAGTCTTTAATTATAGGGTTAAATATGTTTTTGGTCCCTTAAGTTTCAGCAAAATTTGGAATTAGTCCCTCATCAAAACTTTTGACCAATTTAGTCATTCATCTCTCAAAATGTGTGAATTTAGTCCTTTTAACCAAATTTTGTTAAGTTTATCTGACGTTTCAAGCACATTTCATGATAGTATTTAAGTTAACATTGAAGCAAAAATGTATCAAAAAATTTAAATAATTTAAATACTACCATGAAATGCGCTTGAAACGTCAGATAAACTTAACAAAATTTGGTTAAAAGGACTAAATTCACACATTTTGAGAGATGAAGGACTAAATTGGTCAAAAGTTTTGATGAAGGACTAATTCCAAATTTCGCTGAAACTTAAGGGACCAAAAACATATTTAACCCTTAATTATAATGAAATTATGAGGAAGGAATTGGTCCCGATGAAACATATTATAGGAATCAGATCATAAAATAATATCCAAGTATTGATTATAATTATTATCAGAAATATTGTCTCTAATTATTATAATAATATCTTCTCTAATTGAAAAAATCTTGATGAGACACATCACATAGGCATAAAATTAAGATATTTATTCTAATTATTATGAATAATATTGCTTCTAATAATTAAACCCTTCCCAAAAAATAGATATTTTAAAATATCATTTCCTGACATGTCATGTGAGGAGCGTGAATAGCAAATAGTAGGGGTGAAGATATGCATAAAAACATTTGGGCTCATGAAAAGGGTGTGACAATTAAAAACAAATATGATTTTTCCTTCTATTTCTTTTCTTTTTCTAGTTTTTTATCCTAGAATTAAAGTTTGAAAATAAAATAAAAAAACTTATTTCACTTTTTCTTTTTCTTACCTACCATCAATCAAAAACATATTTTTTATTTTTATTTATTTTTTATTTTTAAAAACAAATGCATTCACTCGGACGAATTTAGGTGTTGACAAGTAAGAAGTGCAAAACCCTTTATGTTGGTATCAAGATGGAGAGCCAATGATAGTGAGGCTAGAGTTGTTGCAACAAACCAATGAGAAGATCAAGTTAATAAGGAGAGAATGAGAGCCTCATAGAGCAGACAAAGGTCATATGCATAGCAGAGAAGGAGACCCTTGGAGTTTGAGGTTAGAGACCATGTGTTTTTTAGACTAACTCCTACCACTAGTGTGTGAAAAACTATCTGGTCTAAAATGTTATCTCCTAAGTTTATTGTGATGGGAAAAACAAAAACACAACCAATCTACCAAATAATGCAATGAATATAATTTTCCCTGACTTGCAAGAATCTATGAGAAGCAACTATTAAAAATTAACAATAATAAATCACCACAATCACAAATAAAGACACCAAGATTTTTAATGTGGAAATCCCTCAAAGCAAGGGTGAAAATCATGAATCGTCCAGACCAAAAAAATAGCTCCACTATGATCAACAAGAGTACAAATGAATCTTAATCAACTGCACAAATTAGTGCTAACACCCAACCAAATAGCAAAGCAACAAAGCTTTCAAATAGAGAAGAACAAAGAGAAGAAAAACCTATAAAACACTGTTGCAGTACAAAATTAATTTCTCCCAACTCAGACCATGTATCAATCATTCAATCAATCAGAATGAAGAACATTGTGTTTCGAACCTGTTGTAAATTTTTTAGCACGATCCAATGGTGAATGAATCTGTAGTGTCAATTTTACGATGATAGCTCAGTTAAAAATGTTAACAAATTCTTCCCTCTTGCTCTCTCTCAATGTGCTAGGATTTTCAATGGAGTCTGATTCTACTTTTTCTGCCTTTCTTTTATTTTCCAGCCCCTTCTCCACTAGGTTAAGTGAGACATGAGGAAGGGAGCCCAATACTTAACAAATCTCCCCCTTACAACTTTATGGAGATAACCGCGAAATCGGCGATCTCACAACAAACCTCAAACTTCCCTCTTGGAAATGCTTCAATCATCGTATCAACACCAATATCATTTGTATGCACCTTTTCCAACGCCAATAACTTAGCATCCAAAGCATCATGTATCCAATGATACCTCACATCATTATCTTTGGATCTAGAATGGAAAGTTGGATTCTTACCAAGATGGATAACACTTTGACTCTCAACAAAAAATGGATAATTATCTTGCACAAAACCAAGTTCCTGCAATAATTTCTTCAACCATAACAACTCCTAGCATGCTTCAGTAATGGCAAGGAACTCCACCTCTTAGTGGACAATGCTACACACCATTGAAATCTTGATTGCCAAGCTACAACTCTTCGTGCAAAATTAATTAAATAGCCTAAGGTGGACTTCTTGGAATCAATGTCTTTAGCCATATATGAATCTGAGTGGTCCACCAAATTAGGCTTATCACCTTCGAAACAAAGCTTCATATCAACAGTACCATGAAGATTTCTCAAAATCCATTTCATAACATTTTGATGGTCTCTACCTAGGTTTGACAAAAATTGATTGGTTATACCAACATGTGCAATATCCAATCTCGTGCACACCGTTGCATACATCAAACTACCCATCGCAGACGCTTGAGGAACTCTGCTCATATATGCCTCCTCAGCTTCATTTGAAGGACTCTGTTTAACACTTAGTTTAAAATGAGTAGCAAGAGGAGTGCTTATAACTTGTTCATTTTCAATCTGAAATTTGTACAACACCATTTTAATATAGTGTTCCTGTAATAGTCAAAGCTTCTTTTCTTTTCTCTCTCGAATGATTCTTATTCCAAGAATCATTTTATCACCTCCTAAGTCCTTCATAGCAAATGACTCACCCAATTTCTTCTTCAACCTGTTAATTTTTGGAAACATCTTTCCCAACTATAAGCATGTCATCAACATACAATAACAAGATAATAAATTGATCATCATAAAAACTTTTAACAAAGACGCAATGAACAAAAGTAATCTTCTTGTAGCCTTGATCACGCATAAAAGACTCAAACTTCATGTACCACTCACTGCATTCGAGTGTGTTTCAAACCGTATAGACTCTTCCTCTGTTTACACACATAATCTTCCTTGCCTTCAACAAGAAAACCATTAGGTTGCTTATCTTCCTCCAAATTATCATAAAGGAAAGTTGTCTTCACATCCATCTACTCAACCTCCAAATCAAAAGTAGCAACTAAACTTAGCATAGTTCTAATGGATCATATTTTCAGCACAGGTGAGAAAATCTCATTGAAATCAACACCCACCATTTCTTATTCTTTTTTTCTATTTTTGAATTTTTGGACACAAATTTATTCACTCGTACAAATATGAGTGTTAACAGTTGCACCATTTTACTTAGATTTTACTAGATAATAAGAAAATTTGACACTTTCGTATTATTGTAGTAAAAGATAAGTAAAGATAAAAGTACTAATTTCATTTTTGTTCTAAAACAATTGATAGAGAATGAGTATGAAATACTAGACCAAGCATATACAATGACCAATTCCATAAAGAGGGACATAATTCAGAAAAGAAGCAATGAATGCTACCATTCCTAAGGGGAGGGTCTTGCCAAAAATGATGGAAAAAATATTGACCATTTTCATGGAGAGGGTCCTTATGTAAAGGAAAATAAATTTAGATTTTTAAAATTTTATGAATGGAAATCATTGACCATTCCCATGGAGAGAGTCCTAATGTAAGACAAATTCTTGAGATTTTGAAAATGGAAAGCCCTTTTATTTCTTTTTATTTTCTTGGATTTTTCTGAATATTTGAAATTTTGAATCTTTTGATTAAAGATTAGTTACCATTCCCATGGAGAGGGTCCTGATGCAAAGTAATTATTTTGAGTAGTTGAAATGTTTTTGAAATTTTAAGTTTTTGAATAGAAATCCATGACCATTCCCATAGTGATGGTCTTGATTGACATGGTGTTGAAACCCTGACTTGAAAGTGTTAAACAAAGTGTTGAAACCTCAATTAGGTGTCGAAACCCTGATTTAAAAAAAAAAACAAGGTGTCAAAACCTTCGTGGGTGTCAAAATGCTTGATATGAAAGCGGTAAACAAGGTGTTGAAACCTTGTCGGGGTGCCAAAACCTTGATTGAAAGTGGAAAGCAAGGTGTTGAAACCTTGTCGGAGTGCTGAAACCTCGACAATCTCGGCGCAAAATTGTAAATAAGGAGTCACAACCTTGGCGAAGTGTCAAAATCTTGACTTAAAAGCGATAAATAAGGTGTTGAAACCTTGGCGAGGTTTCGAAACCTCGACTTAAGATAAAAAAAATGTGTGGAAACTTTGGTGTAGGAATCAAGGTGTCGAACCCTGATATATAGGCGAAACAAGGTGTCAGAAGCTTGGTGTAGGGATCAGGGGTGTAAGAACCCTTGTTAACTTTTTTCTTCGTCTCGCTTAGAGTTTATCAAACAATCCAAAATCCCTCTAATCACGTAGAGGGAAACCCTAGGTATCGAAACCAAGGAAAAAATATGTCAAATTTTTAGGTGATCGCCTAAATCTGCCTCATTGAAGACAAGATTTTGCTCAAGAAGATTTCATTATGATGCAGCCTACTACAAGCAAAGGAGTTAACATGGATTCATCTACCACGAACAACTATATCAAGCATTAATATAAACTAATTGCTATATGAAATTAAATATAAAACAGAAAAGAATTAAACTGGTGCAAGATTAGACGTCAAGAATAGAATGGCAACAAAGAATACAAAATCAAATACAATAGAACAAACATGAATGTGGAAACTGATTCAATGATCAAGCTAAAGTTCTTTTGACTTCGAGAAGACATCTCGGGAAGGTATGCCAGGTTGGGGTCATATGGATTCCAAAAAGGAACCAAAATTATGTGCAAAACAAGAACCTTACCCAAAACACTAAATCAGTAGCACAAAATGAACATAAACATCTAAAAAAAACATGGAATTTAAAATTATCACAAATCAAAGGCTAAAAACATAAACTTGGAACAAAACTTAAACATGTAGAGTTAGAAAATGGAAATTAGATTGAAAGTGAACCATTATATTTCATTACAAATCAAAGGAGGAATACACGAGTTTAAGAGAAATGTTAAAATTAACATGATGAAAGGAAGCTCACATAGCAATCCCGACCACTTTGTGCTCATGATCAACCAAATTGAGCTACTCACACACTAGGGAAAATCCTAATCTCTGAAGGCCACTTTGTGCTTATAAGATTCGAAAAACCCTCTTATTGTGCACTCTCTCTCCCTAGCATAAGAACCTTGAATCCTAACTCTCACAGCAAATCTCTCTCACAAACTCTATGGCTCTCTTCTACAAAACCTAATTCTTGTCCCTATAAACCCCTAAACAAAAATTTGAGAAAACAACAATAACCTAACCATGATCCTTTTTACTCCAAGCCAAAATCACAATAATGAACCCTCTTCGTGGCACTTGGTCAACTTGACCTTCCTCTCATTCGTCCATCTCTCTATGCATCAATCTCATCATCTGGATCTTCAAATTGTCGCCAACCATCATGATCGCAACATCTGCCACTCTCTTTAATGAAACGATGTGTTTTGATGGGAAAAGCCTTGGTCAAACAATAATTGAGTTTACCAGAGGGGTTGATTTGCAAAAAAAAAAAGAAAGAAAAAGTTAGAGTAAGGGGTCTAAAACTTAATACAGCAAAAAGGAGGGCTTCTTGGCAAACTGATTTTATTAAACAGGGAGAATTTTAAAAACAAAAAACTACATGCAACAAAACACTATTAAAATTAAAATTATTATCATATTTTTATGAAAATTAAATCTTCCTAAGCAAATAACAAAAACTATTAATTAAAGACAAAAACATATTCATTTGAACTAAAAGAAAACTTTTAAAAAGGAAAAATACTGAAAATTGGAGTGCTAACAATCCCGATATCCAAAAGAGAACCTGATTGATTAAAGTTTTAGACCTTGAAATAGGAAATTTGAGACTTCTTTTTTTATTTGAAATTTGTGAATTTTTATGTTGAAACTTTGAAAATTTGTTTTGAATGAAAATCAGTAATCATTCTTACGGAGAGGGTCTTGATATAAGGGAGAGTAACAAGGTGTGGAAACATTGTCTTAGCAAGGTATGAAAACCTTGACTTTACAAGGTGGGGAAACCTTGGCAAGGTGTGGAGACCTTGGCAAGGTGCAAAAACTTTGACTTTAAGGTGTGGAAAATTTTGCAATGTGTGTAAAACTTGACTTTAAAAGGTGTGGAAACCTTAGTAAGGTATGGAAACCTTGACAATGTGTAGAAACCTTGACTTTACAAGGTATGGAAACCTCGACTTTGCAAGGTGTGGAAACCTTGACTTTGCTAGGTGAGATTTTTTTTTAACATTACCCCATAGACGACCCCAATCCGAAAAATATTTTTTTTTAACTCTACTTTTTGAAAATATGGATTCAACCATTCCCGAGGAGAGTGCCTCTATCCAGAACAACTCAATGACGACTACCATGTAGAGGGTCCCGATCCCAATGAGCATATGGATATAACTATTCCCATACAGAGGATCATTGTTGAAAAGGATTCAACAACCATTACCAAGTATAATGTCCTGGTCCATAATAAAACATAGATTTCACCATTTCCATGAAGAAAGTCATGATCCAAAAGGAGAGCGATTGTACATATTTTGAAAATTTTCAAACATTTTTAGAATTTTGAAAATCCTTTTGAAATATTTGTGGATTCAACCATTCCCAAGGAAATAATTTTTATCCAAAAAAGAGGGATTTGGTAACCATTGCCATGTAGAAGGTCCCAATCCAAAGGAGGGAAAATAGACCCAACCATCCCCAAGTAGAGTGTCCTAATACAAGAATATTTTTCTGAAGTATTGAAAATTTGGGATATTTGTTGAATTTTTGAGACTTTTGTTTTTGGAAAAATGGATGATACATGTATGGCTTGGTATGATGCATGAAATGACTTTTGTGTGTTTTCATTTTCACCTTATTTGTAAATGTGTTTCAATTAATCCTTATTTCATTATTATTTTGAATTTGTAGAATCATTCTACTTTGACATTTTTTTTATATTTTGAAATCAACTCTTTGGTCTGATCAGATTGTTGAGGACCCCTATTTTTCTTGTATCATTTATTTTGAAGCATTATTTGAATGACATGCATGAAATTGAAAAGGGTCTTACTAAGGCTTGGATGAGGTGATGAGAATTGACTAAGGACTTGCACCAATTATAACTTTACGAATCAAGCTCAAGGCATAAGATGTGTTTGGGCTTGCCCTTATTATTGATGGCATGAATAAAATGATCAGGGCTTTAAAGTTGTTCTAATTTGAGGGTCTATATTGTCCTCAAGAAGCAAAATATGTTTGACTTACCCCTTTATTGATGGCATAAAATGATGGAGACATCAAAAGTTGCCCCAATTTGAGGTCTGAATTTGTCTTAGGGTGGACAAATGTGCATGGCTTGCCCTAGTTATTGATGACATGAAAAGGTTGAAATGATGGAAAATTCAAAAGTTGCCCCTAGTGTGACCTTGTTAGCTTAGGTGAAATTCCCTATTTTGGGATGAATGACTAGAATTTATGAAGGGCCAATGCAAGAACTGCCTCAATTTAGGTTTTAATGTGAGAGAGATGGACCATGGTAGGAGAAAGGTTGGTCAATGTTTAAGCTTAAAATGGAGAATATGGTAGGAAATAAGATAGAGTCCATGAAAAATGAAAGAGTGAAAAGGAATGCCCCTTGTCTAATTTAGAAATGAATGTTTGCTCATGCTTATTTCGAGGAGCTCTTGAAACATGTTAATCATAAGAAGTCGCCTTAATGTTTGAAAGCAAATCTCAAAACAAATTTTTACTCAACCTTTTTTTTCTTTTCCCTTTCTTTATTTCTTTCTCTTCAACCTCTTTTTTTCCAATTTTTAGGCAAACCTGCTAACAAACTAAATTATTTTTCTCCGAGTTAAAACTTTTGAAAGATAACAACAACCAATCTTTAATCTGTGTGGACTTTTATTAGACCTGCAATGTGGCAGAGGCTAGGGGTATGAACGAAATTGATAGTAAAGGCTAAAAAAAATTATTTGAATTCTCTTTGTTCACCCATTTTTATTTTCTTTCTATATTTTGACCTTTTATTCTTTTTCTCCAAACTTTTGCTGCTCTTTTGTTCTTTTCTTTATTAATCAAATATTTTTTTTCTTTCTAAACTTTTTTTTATTTTTATTAATGGACCATCAATTAGACAAATAAGATGTAAACATTACTTCACCCCTTAGTGTGAGGGTGACATTTGTTCATGGTAATTTGAAATAAAATTTTTATTTTACTTTTTCAAGGCTTAAAATTGGTAGCAAAGAATGATTTTTTTTCGATAAAGAAAGATGGTCACACATCATTTCAAATCATGATTGTTTTATTTTCAAAAGCTTTAATCTTCAAGAAAAGAGTTTGGTTCATGTTACATGTTGTGCAAGATCGGGGAAAATTAAATAGATAACTAAATATTTAGTTAATAAAAAGGAGAGTAAAGGGATCTCTATATTAATTAATGCGAAGAGATATAACAAGAAGTAATGGTAGCTCAAGAGGTTCAATTCTTGGGTTCTTGGGTTCAAATCTTGTATATGCCATTGTTGTGATTTTTTAATTATTTATTTGTTTTGGATGCGTGCATGGTTGTGTGACTTGAGATTATAAAGCGATATGTTCATGAAACATCAAGAATCATGTGATGGCTTGTTGGTTTGTACATATGATTGGAAAAGGTGTGGATGTGAGTTCGAACCTTGGGTTATGTTAAATAATTCCTTTTATTCAATTTTCGTCTTTTATTTAATTTTAGGTTGAAATTTCATTAGAGAGAGAAGATTAGAGCATTGGGAGGGTCACTTTCGTGTAGCTGATAAAGGAGAGTTTTGAGAGCACAAAAACTGAACCCAAGGGGAACTAGAAGGATGAGAAATGAGACTTTTTGATTAGAGATCAAGGGTAGGTCCAATTCGGTGCAAGAAATAACTCTAGGAGCACTTTTGAAGTGGGAATTCCATGTAAGAGGAGTTGCACCTAACTGTTTAATTCATGAGTTGTATGTCGTTTGGTGTGTGGAATGTATGAAAGCCCCTTTAACTATCGTTTTTCACCTTTTTCTTCGAGTTTATGGGTTTCTACCCAGAAATCGCCTGGAAGCAATTAATGCCCATTAGGTGACATATGCAATATAAACCTTTTTTTTGGGTTTTGCTAGGAACTGCCTACCGGCAGTCACAAACCACAAGGCAATGCGAGCTGTAGTTTGTGAATTTAACATTTTTATTGGAGTCTAGGACACGTGTAGGTGTTCTATTGAGGTATTCGTTCCCATTGTAGTGTTTATGATTATAAATTGATTGAATACGTTGATGTTTTGATAATGCATGAGCTTCTTAATGATTAGAGGGTTATGGGAATTATACATTATTGGGGATGAATTGAAAGCATGATGGCGATGTTGTAATTGTTGTGTTAGTGTGTTCGCTTGGTGTAATTGAACCTGTAAGAATGTTAAAGATATAATTGAGGTGATTCGCGTACAAGGGGATAAGTGGGTTATGCAGGTGGAGGCTTTGGGGATTTCTCGTAGGTGCAGAAATGTGGATTCTACCATGAATCCTTATGCACTACCTATCAGGAAGTAGGAACCTTCCCGCTAGGTGACACGTTGTGAGCAACGGTGCTTTGTGTTGTGTATTGCCTGTGATGGTTATGGGTTGGGTTCTAATGAGATTGCTTTGGTTTATGCGTGGTGTATTGTCTTAAAATTGATCGATTATATTGTCGTGAGCCTAAGGCATTAGTGTATGACTATGTAATGAGGTAAAATTGATTCGGTATGGAGTATTGAAATAAAGTAACTATTGCAATGGTTGTTTGAGGTAAGTGTATGACTTGGCCTGATTTGGGATGCAATTTTGGGTTTTGATTTGAGTTTTCTACAAGCATGTTTGAGTCCTTGTCAAATTCAAGTAATTAACATGATCTAAATTGGGGAATTTATATGGGTAACATTAATATTGAAATATGTGATGTATGGTACTACAACTGAGTCATATTAATATATATGAACGTGTATTTGGTATTTTGGATGCATGCATTGTGTGATTTGGTGCCTTGGTCACTATTTAAGTAACCAAAAAGCTAGTAATATCGAGTTATTGATATAGCGCCTAGTGACACGGGAGAGACCGCCAGGCGATCGTTAGGCATAGGGAAGCCTTGTGAGGCGTGGCGCCTGATGACATGTTGGAATCGCTAGGCGAGAGCGAGGGCAGTGGCTTAACGCCTAGCATTACTGGTTGGACCACTAAGAGGTCTACATTGAAGTTTCTCCTTACTGCGATACGCGACAATGCAATGGTAGTGTGTGTTTGTGTGGGAATTTGTGTGTTGCGTGGTGATGGTTTTGGTCTGGGATATGCTTGCATGGATTACGGTGGGAGGTTCGTAATGAAGTTGAACACGTGGTGATCGCGGGCGGGAGGTCTGTGATGTCAGAAATGTTATGTGAGAATACGAGTAGGAGGTTCGTAACAAGATGATTTCGTGCATATTGAATTACGAGTATGAGGTTCATAGAGGTTGGACCACGAGCGACAAGTTCGTGGAAGCATGTGATATCCTTAAGGCCATGGTTAAGTTGTGTAAAATATGATGGATAGGGTAGGTGACCGTGCTTCCTAATGCATGACGAGAAAGGTTTTAAGAAAGGGTATTTAGTTAAATTAAAATGCTTTGGGTGAGGGTTTATGATATGATTTACTATGTGTGTTTACATTCATTGAGCTCACCCTCTATGTTTGTGTTTGGCGATGATCGTGTGACTTGTCACACGTGAGTATATGATATTGCAGGTGATGTTGTTGATGTATAGAGCCGAAGTGAGGGCTAGCTATGGGGATTGATTTATAGAGAAAATTTTCTTTTATTATGTATTTCTTTTAATTATGATTTTAGACTTTGGAACATGTAATAGTTAAGCTGAATTATAGATTTGGATTTAAGCGTGTTTAATAAAGTTTTAAATTTCCCGCAATTTTGGGAACTTTGCCATTAATTGAATTTATTTTACATTCTAAATTATTTAATTAAGTAATATCTGCCTAGGATGTTACACGCTACCCCTTATTTTGGTTTTTTTATATTATTTTCTAAAGTGTCATTCCATGTTTTCAATCTAGCAAACTTTTATTTAACTTTTCTCTTTTTATCTTTTCTTTCTTTCCTTTTCTTTTATTTGTGTTTAGAGTTGCTTGCAACCATCCTTAGGTAAATGCACCTTTCAAGATGATACTCATACAAAACAAATGCAATGTTTGTGGTAGAACGGTGATGGAAAAGGGAAAGGATTTGAGCAACTTCATGTCATGAAGATTAGATTAATGCTTCAAAATTCATGATAAACATCATAATTTGGTCTGCTTATTAAATCAATTGACTTGACCAAATGATCATAATTTGGTCTGCTTATTAAATCAATTGACTTGACCAAATGATGATTTATTGTGTTCTTAATTTTTTTGTTATTTTTTTCGGTTTTCATAAAAAATATTTCATGAACCTAAATTTGAACAAAATAGGAAACAAGTAAATCTTACTTTATTGCAATGCAACCCTTTTTCTGTTTTTCTTTTCAAAATTTTATTCATTATATGCACTTGAAAATATTATGTACATGATACCATGAAGGAAGATAGAATGTGAATGCAAAACATGTTATGTGCCCTAAAAGTCACTTATTTAAATGATATGCTGGTAAAAGTGCGAACACTTATTAAAAATACTATGTATGTCTGCACCTCAAGAGGTGCTTATTCGATGATGTGATAAAGAACAAAACAATCTCCCTTTGTGCCCTAACAAAGGTTTGAAACATGATAGATCTAAGGCAAAGTATATGCACTCATAAGGGTAGTTCCCTAAACCTAAGTATCAAGGTCATTGGAGTTATGACCCTTATCGCAACCGAGGTCACAACCGGACGATGAAAAAAATTTATTTTAAAATACGGAGGAGTCGCCACCATAGTATATTAAGGAAAACTATAGAAAAACCTTAAAGATTTTAGTCTTTGAAACCAAGTTTAGGTTCGGGAGTCGGTATTACCACCCCACAACGTCTATCCAAAGACGGTTCCTTTTAATTAAGTGTGCAAAATTAATGTAATTTTTAAAATATTTGGTTTCCCGCAAAATAAAATAAAATAAAATAGAAATAGAAATAAATAAATAAATAATAATAAATAAATAAATTACAATAAAAATAAACAAAAAAATAAAAAATCAAATAAAGCAAACAAATACAACTTATTTCAAAACCAATAAAAATAAAAACATAAGATTCCCGAGTTATCCCCTCTCCGTAGGTAAGCTCCACCAGAACCACCTGCATCAACATCATCTGCTCACGTGTACTACGCACACGATCATCGCCAAACACAAGCAAATTGGGTGAGCTTAACAGATAAAGCATATAAAAATTGTATACACATGTACAACATATCAATATAAACAACACAATCATTCCAAAGGACTTCCATTCTTTTAATTCATACCACCTGGCCACAACCAGGGTATTCGTGTTCTACATCTTCTAGTGATTACTTCAAGATGACTTGTTGCCATACCTATCGGCCATAACCGATAGAGCACGTGCGGGAAACCATGTTACGAATCATACACCGTAACGCCAGGTGGAGTTCCCAAATACGAATCTAGTTCGCAACGTCCCAAGACTACCAAACTCGTCAGTCAACTACTAAGGAGGGCAATCTATTTGGACCCATCCGTACTGACCACAATCAGCACACTCACACCAGTAACACTCGCCAACCTGAGCCACAACTCAAGAATTCCTCGTGTTCATCCACCATCCCGAGCCATAACTCAAGAGATGCTATTCTGAGCCACAACTCAAGGAATACCACGTGCTTTAACCCCTATCCCGAGCCACAACTCAAGGGATACGTTCCGAGCCAAAACTCAAGGAACACCAGCAATCCCACCTTTGAAGCATCACCAAAAGCCTTGTAGATCACGCATACAGATTCAACAAACCAATGTTGCAGCAGCAAAATTGCCTGGCGGGGGACACATACCGCCAGGCGCTGCCAGCTTCCAGACCGCTTGGTAGGGGATGCATACCACCAAGCGCCAAGCGCCTCAAAGCACTCACTGATTCAAGCACCGCCTGGCGGGACTGCCCTCACCGCCAGGCGCACCCGAGATCCAGATCCTTTGCGTATTGCCTCTCGCCTGGCGGGTGAACCCCGCTGCCAGGCGCCACACTAGTATTCGAGATTTCACTAGTTTTTCTGCACTGTATCCATTTGGAATTTTATGTCCCACAATCACATACCTCCAAAACTATAGATTTCCCTTGTTGAGCATTGTATTACCATAATTCTTACTCTTATATGGTTCTTTACTTCTAGTATACCCTTGTTTGGTTTGCTTAAGATCAACCTACTCATCTATCATACAAATCCAGCATATAATACTAGCTCATGGGTATGACTTACTATCTCCTGATACTAACCTATTTAATCCATTCATGCCCACACCACAGACACATATCATGCACTATACGTTACTATGCTATTTATCTCTACGCACTAATTGTCCATTACTCCAAGTCAACCATCCAATCTACTAGTTCAGCTTATGAAAAATCTAAACTCCCTTTGCAATATTTTATACTTCATACCTAATACTATTAGAACCCGATATCACCAGTCCACTCAATGATTCCCATTCCTTCTCCTTCAATTTTACCTCACTAAATCTAGGGACAGTCCAAAAGTGAATTTCTTTTCACTACATATTCATTACCATTACTTATCATTGTCAGGACAACATTCAATTTGAACCCAGCACGCTAAAACAACCATCCCAGAACGCTTATGGTACTGCGTCGTCGCCTGGCGGCACGCTATAGTCCGCCAGGCGGTGCATCAGTCCTGGAGCAAGTCTAGGTTTTGTTACACCTGCGAGCCACCTTTTTCATTCCCCTTTTATTTTCATCACTCCGCCTAATCTTCTTCTTATCAATCAAAAACTCAATAACGAAGTTAACATAATCGATTGGGCTTATTTTTCAGCCCAATTTCATTACCTAATTACCATAGCTACACGAATCATCAAAAACCCCAAATTGCCAAGCCCTAAGAACCTATTCTCACTGTTCCATTCAATTGAATCGTCATTTAGATGAAATTAAAGGAATTTAGGCCTCCAATCATACTCTAACAACATACCGATGGCTTTCCCTCCGAACAAGATCACCCTAAAACGCGGAAACATCCAATTCGAGTCAAGTTTGACTCGTGTTGCCTGGCCGTTGTTCATCACCGCTAGCTAGTTCATCAAGAAACCCAGAAAACTGGGTAAAATTGGCATGTGTCGCTTGGCGGTCGGGAGCTTATCGCCAGGTGGTTCCTCTTCAGAAACCCAGAACAAGCGAAAATCACATGTGCCGCCTGGAGGCTATGAACAACCCGCCAGGCGTCCAAAAACTCAAAAAAACACAAACAAAACGATGGAAATGCATGCAATTCATGTCAACCATTATACAGTTCATGCCCAAACATAAAAACTAACGGGTAAACTCCCCTAACCTAGTCTTCTTGCTAAAATCTTGAGATTTCCAAGGTTCCTCTTTGCTCACCCAAAGTCTCCTTAGTTCTCCCTTCAATTAGCTCCTATGCTCCCTCTCACACAATTAAGTACTCTCAACCATTTGAGCTAGTACTTTTCCACATCATACCAGTAAGAATTTAATGTCATAAAGGCTCTTCCTACCCGCATTTATTAATTAATTAATTATTTAATTAATTAAATTTTACGGGTCTTACAAGTCCGAGACTCGACATGATAATTAAAGTTATGAAAAATAATGATTATTAAGCAAGTCCGGGACTCGACATGATAATTACAATTATGAAAAATAATGATTATCAAACGATTCCGAGACTCGACATGATAATTAATGTAATGAAAAATATTTTAAAAGATTTTATTTGTCAAGCAAGTTTGAGATCTAACATGATAATTAATGAGAATTTTGAAATCTTAATTATCAAGCAAATTCGCCGCTCAACGTGATAATTAATATTATGCGATATATATATTTATTTAAAAAAAACAAAATAAATAATTGATAATTAAAATTAAAATTTTCTCATTTAAATCCCTAGACATATTTATTATTCAATAGCTATCTCAAAATTCTTTATCCCAATATTCATGTTTAGTGTGTATCTTGTGCGTTATTTTGAAACATCTAATATAAGCAACATATTATTTTAGCCATTAAAATAAACACTCGCATTCCGATAAAAGAAATTAAGGAAAAAGTATAAAAGATTTTAATTAATAAACTAAATGTACCAAAAGAAGCTTTCAAATGCAGAGACCCATATATACATATAAGGTTTATGTTTCTTTGACACTTTTATGCCACCACACATATGCAACTTTCATCTAATATTAATGGCCATAAAGCCTATCCCAAATTCTGTATATTAAAAAACCAACCATTTCTTTTGACATAACAAAACCACATTAGAAGAGACAATTTCATAAAAGAAATGATAATTAAAACATATAGATACAATGCCATGATGAGTGTAAGCTTTAGTGTAAGAGAAGGAAAAGAGAGAAAAAAAAGCAATCAATATGTTCGGTGCTATGATTTCATAATAAATATCACAAGTAAATATAAAAGGAGAAAGAAAAAATTGGATTTTTTCACACTTGTTTGAAGATTTTTGCTTTTCAAAATCAAAACAATGTTTGCAAGTGTATTTCTCTTATCTTCTCAAAGCTCCACGTTTTGGTGGCTTTGCCCCTCCAAGAAGTATTTTTTAGGTGTTTTTTCTTTGTGTTTGGTATCATTGTGTGTGATCCCTTAGTGTAAGTTGTTCTAGAATGATCGTTAATGAAGGGTGATGGAAGTGAGATCCAAAAAGGATATTTTTTTACCTTGGGAAGAAGATGATGGTGGATAAAGGAGAAATGTATATCTTATGTGTTGTGTGAAAAAACCTCTCTTTTATGAAGCGGAGAAAAGAAAAAGAACTCAAGGAACGATCATAAAAAAAAACTATGAGATCATGAGACCTTTTTCTATTTTTTTAGCATAGTCTAAGATATTATCTGTGTGCAGAGGTTGAGAGAAATGGGGAGAGAATCTAGATTTTGGGAGTATAAGGAGGATGTAGTTGAGTAACGGTAACATATAACCACTTATTTTGAAAATCCTTACTTTTTTTTAATTTTAATTTTACTTCTTTCTTTAGTGAAAATTATATATATCTTTTTATTATTTTTTATTATTTTTATTACTTTGTTTTATTAGCTTAATATATATTTTTTTAAAACAATATTTTATAGTTTTTTTTACCGTTATCTTCTTTTTCATTTTTTTATAAATTCAAATATATTT
>Ga0209589_1002025_pt1 | contig 34562 bp, 17 predicted proteins | sample CowpeawhiteBW_FD_187525 | JGI IMG/M metagenome (GOLD analysis project Ga0209589, IMG submission 187525) | Root nodule microbial communities of legume samples collected from California USA - Cow pea white BW (SPAdes) (version 2) | ecosystem: Host-associated > Plants > Roots > Nodule | place: USA...
TGATATAATTAAATAAGATAATTATTTAAAAATATCAAATAAAATATCTAAAGATATATTTTTCCCAAATTATCTTCTATCATAAAGATAAAGAAAATCGCAAGGTCCAATTTTTTTGTTCCTCTCTTCTTGGTTTAGCCAAACTTCTTCACTTTTTCAAGTTTTTCTTGCCGTCTTCAAGCAATGCTTGGCTTGAATTTTTGTGCTTTTGATAATTTCTTATTCTTGGATTTATCTTTAAGGTGTCATGAAGATTTAATCAATATATTTCCACACCTCCATGAGCTCAACTTAGCTGCAGCTGCACTAACACACCTCAAAATATCCAACGAACATTTATGCAACTAAAAAGCTATTTTTAACATGTTTTTGTATCTCAAGCTCAATAAACCCAATTATAGGAAATCCCAATTAAATCAATCTTTAAACACACAAATTCAATTAAATACCCATAATTAAACATTAAATGAGGGCAAAAATACGCACTCATCAGCAGCTCATTTATATGCACACCTCTAGACTTTGTTCAAATTTATGTTTTTATAACAACTTGCCAAACATGGAAATTGGAGAAGCCAATGAGGTAGAAGTTGGAGAGAAGAGTTGAAGATTAGAGTAGTTGAACATGTAGTTTAGTTTTGAATCCTTCACCAAAGGCAAAAGCCAAGTCATTAGTTTTTTGTGGATTTCCTAACTATATTTGATTTTTAACAGATAAGTTTTAACTATTTATATTCATTTTTGTATTTGCAATTATTATCAAACAAGTGTTAGAAAGTGAAGTGTAATAGGTATAATATGAAAGTTTTGGGAGAATTGGTTTCAATATTCAACATATTGTTTATTTTTTTAATATTTTGTTTTATTTTTTTAATATTTTGTTTTGTTTATGTTAATGTTATTTTTCTTTTCAGGGACATCTTTTGATAATTTGAGGAGAAGGAAGGCTTTTAGCATGGAGTGGTGTTGGATATGTAATGTTGATTGTGAAACGGTAGAAGGTATGGATTTGCATTCACACATAAAGGAGCACAAGAAGATGACTATGAATATGGTTAAGACAATCAATTTTTCTTTGAGTAATGCTCTGAATTTTGATCCATTTAATATACATATTTTCTTTATTGGGAATTGATTCTTGTTATCAACACTAACATAGTTATTTATAATTTGTCTTAATAGTTTTTCATGAAATTTATTCTACAGATTTGGCATACTATACATACTTTGCACATAAATTAAACAACTTTGACACTGCTTTTGGAAAATTGTTGGCATATCAGACTCTGATTTATGTTGAAATAGATTTGCTTTTAATAAACTGGATGATCTATCCAAATCAGGGGCAGGAAAAAGAAGTTGTTTACTTTTTTACTTTCATTTCTATGCTTCAAAGTATAAATTTAATTTGTGTGCTGCTTAAGATGGATTAGGTTAATTGTTATAGAAATTAAGTTCAACAATGTGGATCAGCTTAACGAAACTACTATTACTTGCTTTTTTACAAGGAGAAATAACAAAGAAATGTGTTGTTTTAGTGTTGATCTAATTGTCTAATGGTAAATTATTGTAAAGTGTAGATTTTTCTTGCTTTTAATTTTGCCTACCCAATTTTTTATGAACATAACTTCACTAAAAAATGTTGTGTTGGTTTTTCTCAGTTTGGAAGAGAGTCAAAGAGTTGAAAAGAAAATCTGAGAATTTAAAGAACATAAATTTACACCCACATGATTTGATTTGAAGAAGTCACATAAATTTCATGAGATGATTTCATAATCTCCCAATGTAAAATCAGTAAGTATCGGACTCTCAGACATAGAAGTAATGTTTCTTATGTATGATAAAATTGTTTATAAATTTAGTTATATCACCAAAATAAAAAAATTAGATTATCATGATATTTGTTTTAATAAATTTTATCTTATTTTTAAAATCAATATATGTTTCAAGTTCAGCCACGTATTATTAAGATCATAAAATTCAACGTGAATAATAAAATTTTTCAATGATATTAGATGTCGAAGAAATTGCCTCTAATAAAGTTAAATTAAAAGGAAATGTACCTACCATCCTTTTAAGAAACATTCATCAAACAAAATTATATTTCTAATAAAAACAGTTGTAGCAATAAGTGATTTGAGGAAGAAAGGTTACTTTGGTTACAAAATATGTATATCATCTATAATAATTTGTTCAATTATATTTTAGGTTAATTTTTTTCAGTTAAAAAATAATTAAAATTATATTTTAATTTATTTCCTCATGAATGTTTTATAACATATTTTTTTATGACAGTAAGTCAAAAATTTATTTCTATAATTAATATATTTTAAGAGGTACTCTTAAACATCTTTATTGTATTTAAAATGTTGTTATGAATGAGCATTAATACTCAATTAATACTTAATTATTTTAAAATTATTATCTACATTGTTAAATTCATTCGTTATAAAATTACTTATGTTTTAATATTTAAGTTAAATTTAGAGAATTTTTTAGTATAAAGACAATAATAAGGAAAATATTTATATTTATAATAAAAAAAATACATCAAAGACAATTAATAAGAAAATATCTCCCTATGGAATACTATGTAGATAGGGAAATATTTATATTTGTTTTTGTTTAATAATAAGTTTGAAAATATGAAAAGAATTAAAATAAAATAAAAGAGAGAAAATAAATTAAAAAAAAAAGCAATTTTTTATCGGTCTTCATGAATGACATTAATATATAGTGTAGGAAAATAATTAATGTAATAAAATATAGAAATATGAAAAGAATTCATGTAAGACCCAATTATTTCTGCCACCTTAATTTTAATTTTAAGGGCTGCTCAATAAGAACCCTTCGTGTTGCCCTAATTCCACATTTTTCATTCACTTTCAGAAAACCAGCCGTCACCCATTCGCTCTCATAGGACGCTTTGCTAGGGTTTCTCCCCAAGCTTTCTCGAACTAGCTCTGAACCAGTTCCTACTCCACGTAAGTGCCCTTTTTCTAGATCGTATGAGTTCCAGTGCTTTCCTTTGTATTTTCACAATTAGGGTTTCGTATTAATCCACCCTTGTCCCGTGTACCTCCTGTTTTTCAGCTCTTTAGTGCGTTCCGAGGGCTGCAGTGCTCGTGTCGTGTCGTCAAGGCTTCAGTTGGCTCTGTTTCCAGGTAGGGAAGCTAGAACCCACTCGTGTACTTTGTTTTTGCTATTGTTTTACTTTCGTGCTGAGAGTCCTTGGTTGGTTTGATGTTCTGAATGTGTGCAATGGCTTGATGTGTTGTTTTGGAATGGTGGGTGCGATTGTTCCAGGAAAACAGTGGCGAGACCTGTTAATCTCGCCCAAGCGAGCCAGTCTCGCCTAGGCGAGATGAACAGGGAGCTCGCCTAGGAATTTTGCGCGAAAGGTCGCCCAAGCGACCAACTTGGCTTTTGAGCGAACGAGCGTCTCGCCCAGGCGAGAGGGGTCTCGCCTAAGCGAGATCTCGCGAGTGCTTCTGCTCCCTTTCTCGAGTCCTTGCGTAGCCTGAGCGAGCACGTCTCGCCTGAGCGAGCACATCTCGCCTGAGCGAGACCCCTCAGCCTGAGCGAGGTGCTGGGCGAGGTGCTAGGCGAGACAGTGTGGTGTTGAGATGTTTGTTTATTTCTGGATTATCTGTTTTGGGTGGGTATGAATGTTATGATGTGGGACATGTATATAATGGATCATGATCTATACGTAGCATAATTCATGAAATTTAAGTCATAGGTTTGGTATGAGTTTTGGCATGTGAACTAAATGAGATTGGTATTACTAAAGTGGCATGAAAATGAGATGAGTTGGATCCTATGTACATGAATGGATTATGATGAGTTGGAATGGGTTGGACCTGGAAATGTGAAAGGTAACAGCTTTAAAGGTTGACATAATGAATGTACCCTTGCATGGTGAATATTATTTGACTGCATGATCGTACTTTGTCTGTGTCAGTGCATAATTCCTTGGGTCTGTAGGTGAGACTTTCAGGGTCGCGCTTCAATGGTCGGGACGTAATTCCATGGCCCCTGGTAGTGGGTGTCCATGGTGGTGCCCCATCTATATAACTAGGTAAGGATTCAAGGTAAGGTTGCATCCTGACACTCTAAGGGGTCAGTTAGTCTCACCTAGAGCGGACTGACTCCTGTGGTGAGAGTAACAGGAGGCCCGAAATTCATTAAGGGCTAACCTTGTGATGAGGGAAAATTGATCCATCGTAACACTTGTAACACATCGCTCGGGGGTGAGCAACTCGGGGGTGAGTAGAGATATCCACCACAAGTGCGGGCATCCGCTGAATCCGACCAAGTTATACGTATCTGGATGAGTCGAGTCGAGTCGTAGTGTATTGATTGAAGTGTCATAACATGCTTAGTTGTTGTATGGATATTGGATGGTGAAAGTATATTTGACTGTATGATGAAAATATTGTTGGCTCTAGCTTACCTTGTTTGTTTATGGTTGTCTTGTATGTGGTTCTTCTTTCTTGCGATGATCATCAATTTGATTGATGGGAGCAGATGGGCGAGGTTCTCGTGGTCAGCAAGGAAATGGTGATTCCGCTGCTTAACCTTTTAGGCTGGATTTATCTTATTCATGATTTCTTTAGGGCTATGACCCATGTATCACTTTACGCATTTCTACTCTACACTCTTTGTTAGAATTGTATTTGGCTTCCGTTGGCATCGTGGTGTGCCCAGGTTGTAGGGGTTGGGTTAAGGACCCCAAGACTACGCTACTGCACTATCGTTTGCGTGACGTTTCTTTTAATTTCGTTTAATAATTAAATGGGACGTTACATTTAAAATAAAATAAAAGAGGGAAAAAAATCAAAAGAAGCAATTTTTTATCCGTCTTCACAATAACAAATATAATTTTTTTTATACAAGAAATATAAATAGTAACATTATAATTAATAAATACGAAAAGTAATAAATACTAACTATAATTATAAATACTAAACATTATAATGTTTTGGTGGGGTTAGAGAGCTGGAAAATTATAATTGTATTAATTTTTAATTGAAAATTGTTGTGATGTATTGCAATTGGATTTTAATTATATTAATTTTTTATTGAGAAATGAATTTTAGTTATATTAATATTTAATTTAATTAGGTGAAAGGTACGTAACTCTCTAAAGTTGAATTTTATCTTTCTCGCCCCATATTCACTCATAGACAAATTATATGTAATAGTATCTAGAGTGAAATAGAAAAGAAGATTAGATTGAATATACTAATTATGGATGAAGATGAAAATGTAACTAACCCCTGCAACTACAAATATGGTTTACAAATAAATATTTAAAAATATTTGATAAGAGACATACAAATTAATCTTATACTATTTCGGTTATTTGTCAATTATTGTATTACATTCTTTTGTTTTTTTAATCCAATTTTAAATTTAATAAAGTTATATCAATTTTATATTGTCAATTATAATGATCTTCTGACCCATAAAATCAATCCGAAATTTTGTATAGATATTCATAACATGTACATATATAAATATTCAAAATGTTAAAATTTTATATTGGACAAAATAATAATTGTAACAATTAATATTGTTATAATTCTAGATGTTTATAACTGCTACATCTATTTATAAACATGATAATCTTGATATCTCCTATTTTAAATCATATTTATCAATTCTTGTTAATATCTATTTTTAATTTTTTTATTTACTAAAAAATAAAATTCATTCTTCTAAAATATATCTTGTGCGTTGTACGGGCCAAAATTCTAGTTCACTACACACTTCACAATATTTGCTCATTCCAGCACACCTTTTACTATTTCGCACCGATGTTGGGTTTTTCTTGGGCTATTTTAAATTTTATTACCTTTATTTTGCTTTGAAGTACATGTTTTTTAACTTTTTAAGCCCATCACTTGTTTTTCTAACATCCTACTTTCTCACACACTAACCTTTATATTTTAAATTATAAAATATAAAAAAATATACAAATAAAAAATGATTTTTTTTACTGTACGAGTACTTGTATGATCGTCTGCATTGTCTTAGGATGTATTCACTTGAAAGAGACTAAGTGAATGAATTTGAGTGAATTTATGTAGATTTGAGTGAATGAATTTTAATTGTTTCTTTTAATAGATTTGGAAGTAAAGAGAATGGATTTGAGAGTGAAATTTATAAAAATTAAAAATAAATAAATTGATATGATAGATAAAATTAATATACTATTATATTTATTTATTGTTATTTATTATTATCATTATTTATTATAATAATAATTATATATTATTAATTAAATAATATTATTATTATATATTATTATTTAAATAATATAATTATTCATATATTATTATTTATTTAATATATAATAATAATTATTATATGTAAAAGTTAAATTTAAACCACCATCCTCCAAATCTTCTCTCCAGGAGAGATGATCGTTCCATAATACATATATCCATTTTATTCTAAATCTTCTAAAACGAACAAAGAGAAATCCCGCAGATTTTCGTATAAAATCCATCGGCGTCTGCGAATCGTGTGATACGTACAGACCCTTAGTGCTTATTATATTTTTTCCAAATAATTAAATACGCTTTTAAACACTTCCATTTTCGGAACCATCAACACCACTACATTTCTCCATACTCAACAACCGTAAACACAATACAGATAAAAGCATAACAACCAATATCTAAAACAGAACCAAGAAATAGGAAGGAGGAAACAATCATCGTTAATATCGTCATCGTCAAGTCAAAGATTTGAAAAGATGACGACTACGTCGTTGTGGTTGCTTCGGCTGGTGGGAGAAGATGAGACCAGTCATGATGTTGCTCCTAAGAGTGCCTCACGCAGAAAGAAGGAGAAAAAGGAGCAACGTCGTCTAGTGTAGGCAATGCTAGTGAGGGAAAGCGATGGCGACGGTGTGGTTGCCAGACCACGATCAAAACTTCACATGGAGGAGAGGAAGTTATGGACGCTGGTGCAGGAGTGCTTCACGTGAAAGGGGGCATCGTCGTTGGCAAGGCTTACAACGGTGTCCAGTGTTGCCACCAATGACTCAGGTTAGGCACAATGCAGGCACGTGACCCAGGGTTAGGGGTTGTTGTGCTTGCCGTTGAAGATACTTGCAAGGGGAACGAAGATGCATGGAGTCTTTAAGGTTTTTTGAAAATGAAAGAAGAAAGGGCTTCGTGCCTGAACCCACCATTTCTTCGTGAAACCTTAGTTTTTAACTCGTACACCTTCATATTTTATGTTTCTTGCTTGTTTATTCTTACTTCGCGCACCCTTCAATTTGTTAACCATGTACCCTTGCGTATTGTTTGGAATGGACCATGTGTCTGCCTATTGCACCCCACATTCACTACACACCTTCTGCTATATTTTGCATTAGTGTTGGTTTCATTTTCGTGTTTGGGCTATTTTAAAGTTTGGTCGGCCTTAATTAGCTTTGGAGTACATGTTTTAAACTTTTATACCCATCACTTTTTTTTAACATCCCACTTTCTCAAACACTCACTTTTCTATTTTAAATAATAAAATGTAAAAAATACAAAAATTAAAAATGAAAATAATTTTTCACTTCCAAATGTATGAGTACTAATACTTAATATATTTATTTTTTCAAATAATTAAATACACCTTTAAAGGCTTGAGTACTCGTATGATTGTCCACATCATCTTAGTACTTGGTTCCTTTCCTTTCTTCCAAAATACCAAAAATAGTTTTATTTTTCACCTTTTGGTGTTTGATTGGTCGCTCGTGTTGTGTGATACCCATTTTGAAGTAAATAAAAAAATACCAAAATTGTTTTCCCTTTCACTTTTTAGTGTCTATTTGACCACTCGCGTCGTGTGAAGTTCATTTTCAAATAATTTAAAAATATACAAAAAATATAAAAATGATTTTAGAAAATTAAAACTTTCAAACAAAAAGTCGTGAAAGAACTATTTAACCTTGATTTCTCATTTTGAATGAAAATACGTAGTAGCAAGGTCAATCATTGTCGGGACCCAAAAGAAAAAATGTGTCTATTATTTTCTTATTTCATTTTTAGGAAAAATAAACATTTTAAAAACCACATCAACTTTGCATTTGGCTAAAATGACTAAATCCATGTAGTTCTAAAGTTAGAGGACTAAATTGAACCAAAATTTTGAAAAACGACTAATTCCAATTTTCACTTACCTTGTGTTTGGATCAAGCATTTCAACAATGATGAGAAATTGAAATGCATTGTATTTGAATTGTTTGTACTTAAATTCCTTTAAATTTCTAAATAACTTGTTTGGATAAAGAAATTAAAATACCTTATATTTTAATTTCTTGTATGGGTCAAACAATTGAATTTCTTGTGAGACAAAATTTCATTTTAATAATATTTATTTTAAGCTTAATTATGTTTTGAGTTGATGATAAATTTGGAAACAGGCTTGTCGACCTAGATGGGTTGGACCAACTAAATGGGTTGGACCAACCCGAAAATGCAGTCAGATTGGTCTGACTCGACGACCTAGACAGACCTGCTTGGCCTCACTAGGTCGTCGTGTCTGCTCGGTCAATCTGGGTCATTGGGCCTGTTTATTTCATCAGGTCTGCTCGACCAATTTGTATCGTTGGGCTAGCCTAACCCGGCTAGGTTTTTGGGCCGATCGGTACCACCTAGGTCATTGGATTGGTCAGACTCGTCTAGGTCGTCAGGTTGGTCAAACCCGTTTAGGTCGTCGGACCGATTGGGCCTGTCTAATTCGTCGGTCCGGCCCATTTGGGTTGCTCGGTCGATCGTGCCCGTACGGGGTCATTGGGCTTGCCTGACACGTTTGGGTCTTCGAGTCCGTTCGACACCTCTAGGTCGTCGAGCCCGCCCAACCCGTGTTTTCATTAAGCCTGCCTGGCTTGTTTGTGTCGTTGGGCCAACCTAGTATGTTTGGGTCATTAGACCCGCCCGACACATGTAGGTCGTCGGGCCCGCCTGGCCTGTGTTAGTCGTCGTGCCCACCCGACCAATTTATGTTGTCGGACCAGCCCAATCCGTCTAGGTCATTTGTGTCGCTAGGCTTGCCTAACCCGTTTTTATCGTCGGGCCAACCCGATCCGTCTGGGTCGTATGGCCCATGTGGGTCGTAGGACTCACTCGGCCTGTTTGGGTCATCAGGCCTGCCTAGTTTGTTTGGGTCTTTGGACCCACCCGGCCTAGCTTGTTAAGCTTGCCTATGGACTGGGTCAAATTGACAACTCTACCAAAGAGTCTAGAGTGTAAGGTTGAGTGAGAAGAATTTCAAATTTCACTTGTTTTGAGGGTAATTGAATTTCTACTAATTTAACTAATTGAAATACTTCAAAAAAAATGCTTGTATTTCTAATGCTTTTTAATTTTTCTATCCAAACAAAGTATTTCATTACAAAAAAATATAAATTCTTCAAAAAAAAATGAATTGCTTTATTAAAATACTCTATTCAAACACACTATTAAAATTGAGAGACCAAAAACATATTACAATCTTTTAAGAGTGGTAGAATTTGTTGAAACAGAAGCAATTATTCTTCAATTAATTTAATCCTTTTTAGTTTTAAAATATAATAACAATATTCTTTTTTAAAGATAAATAATTAACACGTGTATATTTTATCGTGAAATCATTAAAATTTTAACTGACATGGAAAGTTGGGGATTACGGTTTACAATTTTAGATCCTTAAAAAATGTTGAATACTTTCTGTGTCTATGTTTACAAATTTGGATTTTTTTTTTTTAGATTTAAATATACATTTGGTCTCTATTTTTGTTCAATTTTGTAAATCTTATCCTAAGATATTTTTTTTTGTTAAATCAAGTTTCAATTTTCGTCAATTTTATTCAATTTAGTCATTTTTTGCTAACGACGTTTAAATAATTAATGGGATGAACAGTGATTGTCACATGTCACTTCGTGGCTTTCTTGACTTTTTATATTTTTTTAATATTTTTAATTTTTGAAAAAATGTCCACGTGTCAACCTAACCGAGTGCCACATATTTGAGTCAATGTTTTATATTCAATTTGTTCCCTATATTCGTTATTTTTGTTTAATTTAGTCCTAATTTTGTTTAAAATTAAACAATTTTGTCTCTTTCGAAATTGAGACCTAATTTAATTTTTATGTAAAATTTATAATGAAGTTTTTCTTAAAATTACCATTTATATTAAATATATTTTGTTTAAGGTTACAATTAATTTAACATTAGAACAAGTGTGACATCCCATTTAAATAGATTAAATCTACTAAATAACAACATCGCATAATTATAGTAATAAAGGAGCAATCAGATGAACAATATACATATCAGGATCTACTGTTACAGTCATCCATAGACAAGTACTCAAAAGATAACAAGGCATACTATAAATTGCCATGAACAAAACATAGACTAAGAGTTTAACAGTTTGGCAAAATAATTGCTCATAGAACAAGGAATTACAAAGGCACCCAGGTCTTAACACTACTCATAAGAGCCACAACTAACTGAATCCTGACTAAGCAACTGTGTCACCACCACCAGATCTACCATCAGAATTTCCCCCATCTGCTCCCACCATAAGGTGATCATCGCAAAAGAGAAAACATAACAAAGAACAGACACAAAATGAAAGGGTAAGCTAGTGAAAAAATAAATTTTAACATATTATGGCAAACAGATACTCAAAACAGTTCTCAAGCATGCAACAAAGTAGGCACAAATTCATGTTATAGTAAACAAGCAGGACACTATGACTCAATTATCCGGATAAATATAATAAAATCATATTCACTGGACGCTTGTACTTATGGTGGCCCCTACTGCTCTGTAGAGCCATTGCCAATAGGTTTCACCCTACCACACACAAGGTTAGCCTTTATGCATCTAAGGCCATTATCCCGCCAAAGACTAGGGCCTTCCGCTACTCTCACCACTTAGATCAGTTTGCTCTACATGAGACTCACTAATCCTTTAGAGTTTCGGGATGCGATCCTTACTTGAATCCTTATCTTAATTATATACACTACACACCACCATGAGATCTTCCCACGAGACTCATGGAATTACGCCTATCTCACACCAATTTCATGTTTCTCAAACCATAACCACCACTTTTATCTCCTACATCCAATTCTCATGCCACAATATCACCATCCAACAATTCCATGCCATAAATTAATCCAAGCATGCTACTTTCAGTTCATACCATTCAAATAACTAATACATATTCATAGGAATATCTAGCCATAACAGAAATAGGGAAAATAAAATGCAAATCTGCAGTGTTCTTGCTTAAGCTAAACGCCTTCGCTTAGACGACAACAACTGTCTCACCTAAGCTAGGCATCTTCACCTGAGCAAGACTTGAAACAGTGGTACAGTGGCCATTCTACGAGTTCTCGCCTGAGTGTGCCCTTCTCGCTTAAGCGAGATCGCTCTTCACCCAAAATAAAAATCCCTCACTTAAACGAGGACTCAAACAGAGGCACCACTGGTTTCCTCGAAGGCTCGCTTAGGCGAACCGTTCTCGCTTGAGCGAGACGATGCGTCGCTCAAAACCAGAGTTGGTCGCCTGAGCGAGAAGCTCAAGCAGAACCAGGGTGAGCTTCTGCTATTCTTGCCTAGGCGAGACGAGCTCGCTTGGGCGAGAATATCAGCTCTCACCATTGTTCCACGTATGCAGCACCAAAAACAACCAAGCTCATCCATACAGTTCATTCATATACAAGCACAAGCACTTTTAATTCATTTCAAGCATAAAACAGGGCTGAAACAGACCATATACTTCAAGACCACGAAAAAGACCTAGCTTCCCTTACCTTGAGTAAAGTCGAGCTTAGAGGAACGAAAGCACATAGTAGGAAGAATCCCAAGACCAGGAGCAACTCTTAAGAAGCTGGAAACATAGCATACAAGAATAAAAAGGTTTGTGATTAGGACCAACACGAACTCAAGCTTAAGAGGTGTAAGGATTCTCGTTGAGGGAAAACCAGTTGTTCCTTAGCAGAGCTCCTACTTTAGCACTGTGTGGGAGGGAAGAAAGAAAGTTTCTGGAAAAAATGAGACAAGTGAAGAATGAGTGAGCTGGAAGGTGTATTAGGGTTCCCTAGTGGGCTGACCTTGGACCTACGAAAAGGCCAGGCCCAACCCTTTATAAGCTGAAAATTGGGGTTTACAACGAGAATAATAAGGATGAAACCTACCACCATTGATTTAAAATTTTAAAATTAATTCTCATCCTTAAAATTTTTCATTCTAATTTTAAACTAATTGTAATCATAATCCAAAACATTTAATAAAAATGTGAGTTTTAATAAAAATTAAATTTGTTCTCAATTTGGAAAAGAACAAAATTGCTCTATTTAAAAACAAATTAAGACTAAATTGAACAAAAAGAACAAATGACCAAATTGAATATAAAGCATTGACTCTAACACCTAGCACACTGCTAGATTGACACATGGAAATTTTAAAAATAAATTAATAAATAATTAAATAAAAAAAAAATCGTGAAGTGACAGGTGACTGTGATTGTTCATTACTTTTAATTATTTAAGTGGCGTTGGCCAAAAAACCTAATTGAATAAAATTGAAAAAAATTAGGACTTGATCGAAAAAAAAGAACAATATTTAAGGTTAAATTGAAAAAATTGAACGAAAATATGGACCAAAGATATATTTTTGTTATAAATTAATGATTGTCCATTGATTTGATACATATACTTATATGATTGATATGATTGATACTCATATGATTCATTACTCTTTATATAAATATTTGTATTAACTACTCGATTTGTTTCCTTTTATGGATTACATATTGTATCTATAAATAAGACTCTTCCTAATAGTAATAAGACATAAAAAAGTTACTCCCTATTCTCTTATTCTCTATTCTTCTCGCTCCTTCTTCTCTCTTATTAGCTTCATTTTATAACACGTTATCAACACCATGCTCCAACCAACTGAGGACTAGTGGATGTGTTTTCTCTCTAACGATAGTGCTTTGCATGTCTCAACCTAGGCTCTTTCTAATCCTTTCTCCATTTACAATTTTGCCTTATATTTTTCTTCTTGTGATAAGAATTGTTTGACTTTATCAATTTTCATCTCCGTCTTATTATTTTTTTTATTATGACGGTAATTATTATTATTATTATTATTATTATTATTATTATTCTTCTTATTATTATTATTATTTTATGTGTTAGTTCTAAACACGACAAACGTTGCAAAATTTGAATTTGTGACCCTTGATATTACAAGGAAAAATTACTTATATTGGATATTAAATGTTGAAATACATTTAGATGCAATGGGTCTTGATGATACCATTAAAGAAAGAAATAAAGTATCTAAGCAACTAATTTGCTCATGCAAGAAGAATATTGTGAAAAAGAAGATTTCACAAATATTATGAATTTATTTCATGCCTTTGTATGGTTGAACAAAGCAATGAAGCTTTTGATGAAAAATCACAAGACATGCCTAACCGGTTCTACTCCATTCTCATAAGTGAATGCAACAATAAATATTATGAATTTATTTCATGCCTTTGTATGGTTGAACAAAGCAATGAGTTTTTTTTATAGAAAATCATGAAACTTGTTTAATTGGTTCTACTCCATTCTCAAAAGTGAATCCAGTAATATTTGATTTATATTTTCATGATCGTGATATTGATTATGGATATGGTTATAAAGGAAATTTTCAATGACACATTTTGTCACAAGAAGTGGCACAATAATGTGAAAAAGGGGAAAAAAAAATGTTAAAATATTGACAAATAAGATGAAAGTATATATTATCATTACGGTGGTAAATAGGGTTGGGCAAAATGTACTGAACTACACTGAACCATTAAAAACTACATTGTACTAAAAAATAGTTCATTTGAACTGCACTGAACTAAAAAATAGTTCAAACAAACTGAACTGAACTATTTTTTTTTTCTGACAAATTGAATTGAACTGCACTAAACTGCAGTGCACTATAAGATGAACTGAACTGTTATAAATAGATCCGTTTTACGAACTGCATTATTCTTGAACTAAACTGCATTATTTTTTAACTTAACTACAATATTTTTGAATCATTTTTGAACCAAATTGTTTTTATTTTGAACCAAAGTGTATTATTTTTTAATCGAATTGCACTAATTTTGAACCAAATGTACTATTTTTGAACTGAATTATAATATTTTTAAACCAAATTGTATTGATTTTGAACCGAAATTTACTAATACGTGTTAATACAAAGGTTTATATCTTAATACATATGTTTATGTAACTAAAATTAATTATTAACTAAAAATTAGTAAAATATGTTAACTTATATAATTTTATTTTATGTAACTAAAGTTAAATTGGAAACTAAATATAAAAATATGACTTAAATTTAAATTTTACATTTTGTTTTCTTAAAAATATAATATATTTTCGCAATTTTGTTTCTAAATATAACATATTTAAATATTTATAAGTATATTCTTAATTTTATTATATTTATTTTGTAAATAAATTTAAATTCTCATTAACCTATATAATTCTTTTATAAGCCGTCTTTTAAAAATATAATACTATATTACTTATTTATTGTTACTACATTCATTTATTTTTAGTTAGAATATACTCATATTTATATTTTTCTATAATTACTTTATATGTCATTCTTTGCAACTTAATTAATTATTCACAACATCAACTATTTTTATTAGTAAATTAAATATATGCTAAACCATGTATTAAGCAAAATCATGTAAAAGAATATTATTATTTCCAAATACCAATTTCTTAAAGAAATGTATCATTTTTTTGAAATATTAAAATTAAAATTTAATTATATTAAACTAAGAAAACGAAAAATTTATTTAAAATTCTTGTCTACCAAACTAATGAAATCAATGTTGTGGCAACCTCTATTACTAACTAAGGGAAAACAAACTTAATCATGAATAGTACAATAGTTAACTATTAGTGCAAATAGTTAACTATTTCAAGTACAATTTTTCAAAACTTTAACTAGTCAATAGTACATTTCAGTTTTATTATTAATAGTTCAGTTATTTTTAGTTTGATATAGTTTAGTTAACTATAGTTTAGTATAATCAAGATATAGTGGTAAAGGTCATTTGAGTTGTAATTGTTGTACACCAAAATGTCTTACAAATAATGAGAAGAACATATAAACACACTTTGCTTATGAAGATGGTGATTCTGATTATGACCATATTGATGTTACTCATTTGGATATTATTAATTTTCTTTGCTAAACCAAATGGAAGCATTGATCACCTCATTAGTTATGAGAGTGTTAAAAAAATTATATTGATATTTACGTTTATATGAAAAACAAATGTTGGCAATAGTACCAATGATGAGGATATGTGTCTTATTGATAATGCAACAACTTATACAATTCTCAAGAATAATAAACTTTTCTCTTGTTTGATAATGTGAAACATCAAGATTAGTATTATTTGTAGTACTCCAAATATATTTGAAGGCTCTGGAAAAGCTATTATACTTCTACCAAGAAGTTGAATAAAAACTTATTAAGTTTCAAGGATATTTGTCTAAATGGATATCATATTGAGACAAACAATGAAAAAGATATGAAATATCTTTATATCTATACGATTGAGTTGAAAACAAAATGTGTATTAGAGAAATTATGAACATTCTCTTATGGTTTGTACTACACGTATATTAGTACAATTAAAATGCATGTCATGATAAACCCTAGAAGTTTACGAATCAAAATGAATTCATTGTTTGGTATGATCAGTTGGGTCATCATAGATCTATTATGATGCAAAAAAGAGGTTGAAAAACTCATGTGGACACCCACTTAAGAGTCAAGAAACTTTTTCAAACCAATAAGTTCTCATATACTATACATTCACAAAAGTTGATAATAAGACCATCACCAGAAAAATCAGAAATGAGTCAATCTAATTTTTAGAACGAATATAGTGTGATATTTGTGATCCAATACACCCACCATGTGGACCATTTATATATGTCATGGTTTTGATTGATGCATCAACTAGATCTCGCAATCAAGTATTTGCAAAGTTATTAGTACAATTAAGAACTCACTTCCAGATTATTGATTAAGAAAATTTGTTTTTGATAATACTGGTGAAATTAAATCTCATGTTTTTCATGAGTATTGTATATCAATTGGAATTGAAGTTGAGTATCCAGTAGCATATGTTCATACTCAAAATAGACTTGTGAAATCATTATTAAAACGTCTAAAATTGGTTGCAAGACTATTACTTATGAGAGCTAATATTCCAATAGCTACTTGAAGATATGCAATTTTGCATGTTGCATTATTGATTCCTATCAAACCAATAAGTTATCACAAATACTCTATTATGCAGTTGGTTTTTGGTTAGTGGCCTAATATTCTCATGTAAGAATTTTTTAGTGTGGTGTATATGTTTTAATTTTTCCACCAAAAGGGATTATGATAGGTCCTCATAGACGATTGAAAATATATGTTGGATATGATTCTCCCTCAATAATAAAATATTTTGAACTACCAACAGAAAACTTATTTACAGTTTGACTTTTCAACTGTCACTTTGATAAATAAGTTTTCCCAACATTAGGGGGAGAAAGAAAATAATTGGAAAAGAATATTGGTTAAAATGAATTATCATTATCTTATCTTGATCCTCGTACAAAAGAATGTGAACAAGAAATTCAAAAGATAATTCATTTACAAAACTAGTCAATCAATAATTACCAAATGTTCTTAATGATAGAAAGAGTAATCAAATCATATATACCAAATGCTAATGTTCCGAGTATATTTGATATTAATTCATAACACACCTTAAACGTGGTAGACTTGTTTGTTCCAAAAACATGTTTGAAGCGTGGTAGGATTATTGGTTCCAAAGATAAAAACTCTTGAATGAGGAAGGCAATTAAAATGCAAGAAGACCTAGTCGAAAAGGTGAAAATCTCAAAAGATTCATTTGACATAATTAATGATTCGGTTGTAGAAGAACCTCAAGTACTTGAAATTATTGAAATGATCAGATCTCAATAAATTATGTCATGAATCATACAATATGGAACCAAAATGAAGTCTACATTGATGAAAATTTTACATATAATATAGCGATGAATCCTATGAATGACAAAGAGGGTCAATAACCAATGATTATTGAAGATTGTCGACAAAGAAATGATTGACCAAAATGAAAATATACTAAGAAGCATAATTAGATTTGTTTGCTAAACGAAAGGTTTTTGGACCTATAGTTCACACACTTGAAGGTGTGAAACCCGTTGGGTACATATGAATTTTTGCGCAAAAATCCAATTAAGAATGATGAAATTGTTAGATACAAAGCATAGTTAGTTGCTCAAAGTTTTTCACAAAACCTAATATTGATTTGTGAAAATACATATTCTCTAGTATTGGATCCAACAATATTGCAATATTTGATTATCCTAGTTGCATAACAAGATTTGCATTTTCATCTAATGGATGATGTTACAACCTATTTGTACGATTCTCCTGAAAATCATATTTATATGAAAATCCTTGAAGAATTTTATTTTTCCAACAAGGCAAATGTAAAGATGGTTATTCAATAAAAATGAACAAACCCTTTTATTAATTAAAACAATCAGGACGTGTGTGACATAACCGTCTTATTGAGTACTTATTAAAAGGATATAAAAATAATCTTATTTGTTCTTGTATTTATATAAAAAGATCGAAAAATGAATTTGCCATAATTATAGTTTATGTAAATGACATAAACATCGTTGGAACTCCTAATGAGTCACAATGACAATTGATTGCTTAAAGAAAGAGTTTGAGATGAAGGATCTTGAAAAGACAAAATTTTTGTGTGAGATTACAAATTAAGTATTTAAACAAAGGTGTTTTTTTATACATAAGAGACTTATATAATTAAGGTGCGTAAAAATGTTCTAAATGGACAATTCACATTCATTATGCACTCTAATAGTTGTGAGGTCGTTAGATGTTGATAAATGCTCTTCTTAGAGCTCAAGAAAATGATGAAGATTTTCTTGGTCTAGAAGCACCATATCTTAGTGTCATAGAGACACTAATGTATCTTACTAATTATACTCGACTTGATATTGCATTTGTTGTAGATCTATTAAGCAAAATATAGTTCTTCAACTATAGAAGAAAATGGTTTGGAGTAAAACATATACTTCGTTACCTTAAAGGTACTACAAATATGAGATTATTTCATCTAAATGATTTAGAATCAGACCTAATGGGTTATGTATATACATGCTATTTTACATATTCTCACAATGTCACAATGGTTGATCACAAACAAGATGTTTGTTCACATGTGTTAGCACAATGATTTCATGATGGTATATGAAACAAACCATAATAGCAACATCGACTAATATTGTTTGGTTAAGGTCTATAATTCAACATGTACAAGAAATTTGTGGCTATCCCGACAAAGATGGAATCAACAACCATACATGAAGACAATAGTGTATTGTTCAATTGAAAGGATGATATAAATGTCCAAAAATTCATTCATGTGAAAATCTGGCAGGTCTATTTATAAAGTCTTTGCCAATAAGAACTTTTGAGCAAATGATTCACAAGTTCGGACTCTGTCACCTTAATGATGTAAGTTTACATGAGGGGGAGAAATAGAATATGTGATGAACAATATTGTATTAAAGGATACAAAATGTTGTGCTTTTTTTCCTTCACTAGGTTTTTTTTATCCCAAAGGATTTTTTCTAATAAGGTTTTAACGAGACACATTCTCTTATCAATGAACACTTAAGGGGGAGTGTTATGAGTTAATGATTGTCCATTGATTTGATACATATATTCATATGATTGATACTCATATGATTCATTACTCTTTATATAAATATTTATATTAACTACTCGATTTGTTTCCTTTATGGATTACATGTTATATTTATAAATATGACTATTTCTATCAGAAATAAGACACACAAAAGTTATTCCCTATTCTCTCATTCTCTATTCTTCCCTCTCCTTTTTCTCTCTTTTATTAGCTTCATTTTATAACAAGTTTAACCTTTTTTTATATATTGAATTTTGGCTCCAACTATCATTTTCCCATTTCCGCTGTTGATCACAAACATCCCATATGTATAGGGCTAACCATGACATACATAAGTATACATTATTTATTATTATATAAAGATAAAATGTCTCCGTATTCTTTCTACTAAACTAATTTCTATTTCTATGTTGTTTTTTCTCAAAGTAGCAAACCTTAAAAAGTTTACTTGTCGAATTTTTCATTTCTCTCCTACTTTTTTTTATACACGCAAACAAAGTTTGATATAATGTTGATCACATGGTAACTTTAACTTATCCAAGTAAACGTTCATTTTTGCCAAGTAAACTTGCCAACAGGAACAAATTCCATCAGTATACCTAAACTCTTTATGAGAAAAGTAATGGGACCATCATTTTCTTAAACCATTCATGAACACAAGACAATAAGCTTGCTATTTAATTTAGCAAAGGTTTGGTTAATTCTAGGCAGTGCTCAAGGTGGAGTATGAGGGATAATTAGGAGAAAGACAACCAAGTACAAGTGGTATCATGTTTTAGGCTTTTAGTTTACTATTTTTTTATTCATGATATTTTAAAAGATATACGTAATATCATACTTAAGATTATTTGATTAAGAGTCCATATTATCAGGAACAAAAAATAACAGAGACTAATTTACAAATGAAGTTGAAAAAGGGAAAAACCCAGGACCTTGTTAATCTCACAATATCAAAGCCTCGGCATTGCTGCTTAAGAATCACAAATGATAATGATAAACGTTATCAAGCACAAAACTTTATAATCACTAAAAAGGACTGACCATAGTGACATTAATGATTCTTAAATATCAACGTCAGATTATTTCAATTCTTAATTAAAATTGTATTAGAAGGTACAAATAGAAGGGTTCGGTCAAGTGAAAATTACACATTGCTTAACATATTGGGGTATGAGATTTCAAAACAACCCTACTTGCCACCTCTTTTTCCCTAAAGAACAAAAACAACAGGCAAAAGCTAAAGATAAACCTTGGAACAAAACATGCGCATAAGATTGTCCTTATCCATGCTAGACTAACATTTTAAGACTCTACTAGTTTATCTGTAACTCTTGTCCCAAGCAATGTATATTGACCCTTAACATCTATTCGCATTGCCCAATCTAAAAGCTTGCATGTGCTATCAACATTCATAACTAACTATTATTTATTGTCAAGTAAATCAATATCACAAAAGGCAAATCTGATGTTAAGAAGCATCCCTTAACCAAACAATTCATGTAAAATTAGACTTTTTATTTACTTTTACCCGTGCTTTCTGTTTTTCTCCCATTAATATAATTTTTTACCTTGTAAGTTTTGACAATGTATTGAACTTTCATAAAATCTCACACGTAATAATTAAATTTAATTTATTCTTACAACTCTCTTTCATAAGGCTATTAGTCCCATTTTCATCAGGGAAAGCACAAACACTTTGCCAAACCATCTGCATGTATAAATTAACGAAATTCTAACCTCCCTGTCACCGGATTAGAATGTGTAGAAAGTACTGTTATTTTGTACCAGGTATTTCAAGCAAACACAGGGGTTCCAGATCCTTCAGAAGATGAGGGCTGCAAGGCTCGAATGCGAATGTCATATTTTGTATGACTGGGCACTTTGGAGCTAGGAGATGACTCTGCTTCGTCTGACACAAGAGGAAAGGATGTAGTGTAGCCATTGCATGCGTTTCCAATATGGTTGCCACACTTGCGACAAAGAAGCTTGGTTCTTCGGCGAAACAAACCCCATGAGTGCTTATCAAAATGCGGCACACACTGAATTTCATCAACCTGGGTAAATCTGCTAAGATCAATATTGAAGAATGATATAATACCTCGCTTTATGGACTTCCCATATTTTGATCCGATGGATGAGGTGTTTCGGTTAGAGGAGGATAGATTCAATTCATAACCACAAGTACCACAGCTGCCAAATATATAAAGAAAAGATATTGTAATTTTAACAACAAAAATATACAACCCAGATTCATCGCAGATAAATCGTCCCCAATATTAAGCTTGGTCTTTAATGTCACTTCAACAATTAGAATGATCAGGTTAAGAATACATTTCGAAGAATACAAGATTGTCAGCACAACTAATCATGTTCAAAATATACGTATTTGCATCCACAAAATAATCACATTACAATCATTTTTTATCATTCAAACTTCATTATTTTTGTCTGCTCGGAAACAAGGATTTTTTCCATATAAAAGAACTAGTTTAAAGTGGAATCAAGCATATGCTACGTACCTAACACATGTTAGTAGCATTCATATAATATAGGATTAAATATGTTTTTATCCCTTAACTTTTAATGAAAATTAAAATTAGTCATATTCGAAACTTTGATTCAATTTAGTCCTCCAACTTTAAAAATGCATGATTTAGTTATTTTAAACAAATTTTGTTAAATTTACGTTTCAAAATAGTTTTTTAGCTAACATCGAAGCAAAAATATATCAAAAAGTGTAAACATCTCAAATGCTAAACATCTCAAATACTATCGTGAAACGTGTTTGAAACATTAAATAAAGTTAACAAATTTTGGTTAAAAGGACTAAATTCACACATTTCTAAAATTGAAAGATTAAATTGGACCAAGATTTCGATGACTAATTTTAATTTTTACCAAAAGTTAAGGGAAAAAAACATATTTAATCCTATAGTATAACAAAATATAACAAAGGCATACAAAATATACTTTTTTTTTTCTTTTGTATTTCAAAGTGCTCAATGTTAATTTATTACTTACACAACTACTCAAGATTTCATGAGATCGAGAGCAAGCAACCCATTTCTTTCCCATGTAAAGCATATCATCCGTTTCATTAAAAACGATCTTAAACGCTTAACATATCCAATTATCAAACAGTCCACAACATATAAAAACTTGATAATAGAGACAGAAGCAAACAACTCTAATTCCAACCACTTTCAAGAGTAATACGTCATGAACACTACTATTCAAGCTCACTTTCTCAGTAGATGCAGAAAATCTAACAATTCAGATTTTAGATTATAGTTTCAGAACGGTCACAATCCTTAATATTATAAAAGATAATAGACAATTGCACAAATGTAGCCAAAATCGCGTTCCCAGAAACCTCAAAACTTTGCAATCACAAACCGTTTTTAAAACTTTGCTTAATAAGAAAAAAATAGAAATATCTTTTATCTTGAGGAGAGGAAAAAGACTCAGTAACTCTCAATCTCTCTACAATGATCAAGTAAATCCTACTCGTGAAAGTGACTGAGAGTACCCAATTTAATCCTCTATCACCAATCTGAATTCTCCTCTTGAAATTAATAGAATGAAAATGTCCCTTAAAATTAAGCTACTTTAATGATCACACTATATGGGCTGAAAATTAACAATGAAATTTTACAAATTAAAATAATATAATAACAAATAAAATCCATATCACGATCGACGGCGCAGAACTGTTTCCCAAACAATTCGATTGCGATTCACCAAAAAGAGAATTTAACCTAAAAAGAGAATTAACGAATTTAAGGAAAGTGCGATGACGACGAGATAGAAAGCGAACCTATAACGGACATCTCTTTGAGAGGAGCAAGATTGGTAGGAGTAAGTTCGGTTAAAGTGACCGTCTCGTTTGAATACGGAACCATCCATCACCTCTTAGAGTTTCCCAGCGGCGGCGGCGGTGGAGGCGGAATGCGGAAGAGCCACCGTGGCGGCGAGGGGCCAGTGAAAGAGAAGCCAATTCTTGGAAATTTGGTTTCGTTCGGTGAGCAGCGTGCTACGGAGAATTTGGAGCGCGATATTAACCGAACCCAACCGAACACGATCGATACGGTACCGTTTTGTTTCGGAATGGAAGAAGAAGATGATCACGATGACGGAGATGAAGCTTGAGTGAATGAAAATGGATTTAGAAGTTTTTTTTTCTTATTATTTATTATTTTAAAATATTAGTTATTTATTACTGTGTAAGTTGATTTTGTTTTTTAAACCGCGTGGGGTAAGTTAAAAGGATTATCAGTTGGGCCCGGTGTTTCGTACCGGTGTATGTACTGTGCTTTATTTTGTTTAGGTTAAATATTTTGTTGGTCTTCCTTTTTTATCAAAATTTTAATTTGTTGTTCATATTTTTATTAGTCTTAATTAGGTTTATATTTACGTAAATCAGTAAAAATTAGATTATTTTTGTTAGTATGGAACTTATAATACATCGATACTTCAATTTGAGTCACGTATCCGTATCCGACATGTATCATGTCTGATACTTTAAGATACCTTAACGATACTTACTAATGAAGTATCTAATTTATAAAATAGTAGTACACTACAATAAAATCTTTGAATAATGACCAAAATTAGTGACAAAATATAATTAGTCACTATATAGTGAATAAATTGACAACTAAAATAGTTCCAACAACTTATAATCGGTCTCTAAATTGATAATTAAAATAGTTTCAATGATGAAAATTGGTTTTTAAATTGGTCACTAACATTAGCTACAAGGTTTTGACTACCAAAATAATTGGTCTCTAATTAGAAAATTTGGATTCATACATTATAAATCATATATTTATTATGTTTGTAAAAAATATTGTACACTTTTCATTATTCATATATGACGTATCTACCACATCATATCCGATTAGTTTAAAAATTAATGTATCAACGTATCGGATACGTGTCGTATCCGATACACGTATTGTATCTGTGCATCATAGTATGAAACTAACATAATTAAGTAGGTGCCACGCGTCAGCTCCTTGTTTTTTATATTTTTTCTTTATTTTAAAAAAATATTTTTTTTTTATTTTTTTAAATATTTATGCCATGTATCACGTTTGTAGTATGTCACGTGTCAATCTAATACGGTGACACGTGTCAAATTATTGTATGAATCTCAATTTGATCCTCATATTTGTTAATTTGATTTGATTTCAGTTCCAAATATTTTTAAAAATTTTCAATTTCTTTTGCTCCAAATTTCGAAAAAATTTAATTTTTATATAGATGTTATGATAATACTTTTATTACAAGTGATATTTCTATTACATATTTTAAACAATATTAAATTTATATTCTACATTAAACTTTATTTAAATTTTATTTTAAAATTATAAATATATAGATTTATAAATATTTATTCGAAATATTTGTATAACATTAAACATCAACAATTTTTTAGAGTTGGCTTAAAAATAATGTAAAATTTTAAAACAATTTTATAACAAATTAAAATAAATATATTTAAAGTTTTAATATTAAATACACTTAATACTATTAAAATATTTAATAAAAATATCAATTTTAATAAAAATAATCATAACATTATATAAAAGTAAAATTTGGAGTCCAAGATTGAGCATTAGAGTAGTAGTATTTTAAATTGGGCCCATTATTTAGGCATTGCTTTCATAAATAGTAGGCTAAATAAACTTGACCATTGGATTTTAATTGGGCTAATCAAAGCCCAATAGGAAGTATAGGCTGAGACACTCCATTCACCACAAGGGAGGTGCGACTTTGGCTTGCCAATGAGTGCCATGACACTTGTCACGCATCCAAGCTATAATGCGCTTCCAAGGGTCAAGAGAGAGACTTATTCTCCAAGACTTACATTTCATTTCAAACACCATTTCATGTGCATATGCATTAGTGACCTTCTCTTCTATAAAAGAGTCCTCTAGCAATTTGTAAAGTTTACTTTTGAAATTTGTAATAGAATGTTTGTGTTGAGATCACTCTACGCTTCTATTATTTTGAGAGCACCTAAGCTAGACGTTTACAATATTTCCTCTAGACACCTTCCACTAGTTTAGTTTTTAGTCTAGTTCTCCTTTCACCACTCCAAATTTCATTGCTACAAGAGCCTTAAACACTTGTCTCCATGCCATTTTCCACTACCTATGGAGTTCTTACTAGCCATCATGTAAGACCCGAGAAAAATTAGAAAAAAAGGGAAACACATAGAAAAATTGGTGGCTTGTTTGAGATTGTGGATTTATTTAGATTAAGTATTTTATTTAATTTTTATATATGATGGAATAATTAACTGATTAATTTAAATTAAGTGTTGTTTATTTATTTTAATTATTTACTTAATTATGGAATGTAAATTATATATGTATATAAATAATTGGTGCACTTTATGTCTGGAGAATGCGTCTAGTTTAGTGGCTAGTGCTATGAATTTATGTGTGCAGGTACATGGGTTTGAATCTAGTCGCCCTCATGTAGTTGTTTTTAATTATTTATTTAATTATAGCATGCAGAATATGTGTGTTTATAAAACTGTAGTGCACATGCTATTACACATAGCGTAATGGTTCGTCTATGTGCTAATAATGTGAATGTGCATGAGTTTGAACCCTCTGCTATATACGGTGCAATAACTATTCTCTCTTCTCTTTTGGTGCTCACGAGAAAATCTTTATATTTCTCTCTTCTCTTTTGATTTTCTAGTTTTTCTTTAATTTCTTGTAATAAAAAAATATAAGTAACGCCGCTCTTTGGGGTTGTTTTATTTTTAGAATCTTAATTGACATATTTAACTTTAGAATATTAACAGAAAAGATTAGGATGAATAAATTATAAATTAAAAGGTAATGTTTTAGGGGAGGAGATATAACAGTTTTAAGGTTTCTAAAATGTGAGAAAAAGAGGAGAGGAGTAGACAAGAAAGGAACCATGGAAGAGATTGCGAGAGAAAAGGAACGTAGGTTGGAGGTTGCTAATAAGGTAGGGGAAGCCAACCTTGCTTTCTTCTCTTGTTTTGTCGTTGTTTGTTTAATGAATGAAACGGGAAAAGCATGCATCTGTAGGGGAAGCTGAGTTTGTTGTTGTTTGAAGCTACACCTTGTTTTGTATTCCTCGTTTTTCTTGTTGTTTGTTTGATGAATGAAAGCTTGAAAAACATATGTGGGTATTTTTCTTTAGTTTCAAACTGGTTTGTTCAATGATTATGTTTTTCAATTCCTATGTATCTTATAGGAATTGAAAATACTCTTTCAATCAAACAAATATTTTCATTATTCCCATATTCCTATTTTGAGAAGAACAAGGGAATAAAAAAGAAGAAGAAATGGATTCCTATTCCAATCAAATTTTTCTTAAAATTTCTATTTCGATGAACTAACGCTTAACCTAGTTATATATAAATATATATATATATATATATATATATATATGTGTGTGTGTGTGTGTGTGTGTGTGTGTGTGTGTGTATGTATGTATATATATGGAAAATGGCGGACCGTGTAATAACCATTCTTGTTTTTTTACCCCTTTTTTTCTTAGGATACCAAAATTGTTTGTAAAAAGAATCTGGAAAAAAAAATTGGACGCAATTCTCAGATAGTAGAAATCAATTGGATTTCTACTATCTGGATTAGTCTTTTAGTATAGAACAAAGGCATTCTGAGCCAACTACATGTGCATCTAGTGCAGTGGCTTGGAAGCAATACGGTGCAATAATTATTCTCTCTTCTCTTTTGGTGCTCACGAGAAAATCTTTATATCTCTCCCTTCTCTTTTGATTTTCTAGTTTTTCTTTAATTTCTTATAATAAAAAAATATAAGTAACGCCATACTTTGAGGTTGTTTTATTTTTAGAATCTTTATTACTTTAGAATATTAACAGAAAAGATTAGGATGAATTAATTATAGATTAAAAGGTAATGTTTTAAGAGAGGAGATATAACAGTTTTAGGGTTTCTAAAATGTGAGAAAAAGAGGAGAGGAGTAGACGAGAGAGGAACCATGGAAGAGACTACAGGAGAAAAGGAACGTAGGTTGGAGGTTGCTAACAAGGTAGGGGAAGCCAACCTTGTTTTCTTCTCTTGTTTTGTTGTTGTTTGTTTGATGGATGAAATGGGAAAAACATGCATCTATAAGGGAAGCTGAGTTTGTTGTTGTTTGAAGCTACATCTTGTTTTGTATTCCTTGTTTTTCTTGTTGTTTGTTTGATGAATGAAACCTTGAAAAACATATGTAGGTATTTTTCTTTAGTTTCAAACTGGTTTGTTCAATGATTATGTTTTTCTTTTGTTTATATGAGTGTTGTGGTGTCATGCGTTGAATGTTCAGAAGTGTAGGGCATGCATTTTTGCGTGTTTCCTTGTGGCAGGTTCGTTTTTGGTTTCTGGATGCATGGGTGTTGGTTCTTTTTTTTAAATCTTGGTTTCAGTGTCGAGTAGTTTAGTTTTTTTTCCTTGTTAACGTTAAGTGGTTAGGTGTTAGATAGGGGAAATGTTTGGTCCATTTGTCTCGGTTTTATTTAGTTAGAATGGGTGGTGCAATGCTTGGTTCAAATGAGGAACCATAATTGCATAGGTTGGTGGGAAGCTTTCTTAATTATCGTGCTATAATTTTGTGCTCCGATAGGTTGTGCATATTTTTCTTTATTGTTTTCTTTATCACATGTTTATTTCTCTTTCATCACGTACAACATGGGTTTCACAACTATGGGGGAAATGTTTTGGTGCAGTCCTTGTCATTCATGCAAAGTGTTCGTTCTTGTTCAGGTGATAGTTTGCATTGTAGAAAGAAACCCCTTGGTTTGGTTAATTGGGTTCTTGAAACCTTTCTCCACTCATTCCTAATGGTTTATCCTTTGCCTTTCTCCTATTTTATGTTTTTTTTGTGGTTGAGAAGGACTAACTGGTATATGAATTTAGATTTTTCTATTGAGCATGTTGAAAGTGTTTTGGTTTGCATGAAGACTTCTGGGAGTTAAGTGTTATATGAGGTTTTCCATACCTAGAGACCCAATGAAGACTCTTTCGCTTGTGTGAAGCAGTGGAAAGGGGTCATCTTCGCCTGTGTGAAGCAATGATAGAGGATTGGTTCGAGTGTTGTACTCTCTCGCCTGTGTGAAGTAGTGGGGAGGGGAAAGATGTTTCACCTTATTTCGGCTCGTTGCGAGTATAGTGCCCGATGTGCGATGCATTGACGTTGTTACTCATAATTCCTTGAGGAATAAGGGAGACAATCTGGCTGTGATAGTGGGACACATCGAACCATCTATTTCTAGGAAAATAGATGTTGTTGTGGGGTAAAAGGCCGCGGAAAGCAAAAGCTTGATTATGATTATTATGTTCAAGAATTTTAGATGAATACGATAGTTTGCTGGTTTGATATGGTTGTTTGTATGTTGAGGGTTGTGTGTTCAAAATAAAGTTTGATTGTGATCGTAATGCTTAAGTGTTACTTGAATTAGATGTTGAGTATTTTTGTCATGTTTTATTTTTCGAAATTCTTTTATATATCATTGTTTATGGTTAGTTTACCCCTATTTGTTTGTATGTTTGTTGTTTGTGCGATGGTCATATAACGTGTGTGTTATACAGGAGTAGGTGATATTGCAGATAGTTTTGTCATGGAGTAGATTAACGAGAGGCTGGGGTGGACTCTGGAGTTTTTATAATTTATTTAGTTGTTTTAAATAAAATATTAAAGACTATGTAATTTTCTTTTGTTTGCAAATGTTATTTGAATTTTTTTGACAACTTGAGCTTTTGGAATACACAATTTAAATTAGAATATAAGTTTTTTTAGTACATTTTCAATTATAATCCTTTTCTATCAAACACGTTCATTATTTTACTTTCCATGACATCCCAAAATTGGAGTGTTATACACCACACATTGGAGCTCCATCAGTCATGGAAGTTCTCCCAAGAAGAGTCACAAGGAGTATGTCTAGAGGGGAGACTTCTAGTCCTTCATCTTTATGTTTGTGTTTGCATTTCATTATTGTGATTACACTAAAGTTAACTTAGTTGAACAACCTTAGTTTACTTGTTGAACTTTGATTAGGTTTGATTTGTTGACTAGAGTTGACTTGACTTAAGCCACCATACTAATCTATGTTTAGCTGTATTTGTAGGTTAATTAGGAGTAAGACGCATGAGCTAGGTGGTGGCATCCTATTTGCGAACAAAGATGATTTGGAGCCTAGGTGGAGGAAAGAGGAAAGCAAAAAGCATAAAGCAAGGAGCTTGTACCTTTTGTCTCTTTTTTGTCCTAAGCTCCTTCTGACTTTTTTTATGGAGGCACTATTGCCTCATTTGGAGTGCATGGTCGAGAATCACTCTAGGAATTCACACCACCATTCAAGTTTGTGCTACTTTAGAAGATACTTCTAGAATTTAGGTTTTCCTACTTTGCTAGCTAGTCCCTTTTAACTTATGTTTATTTCTTAGAGACACCTATAACTCTCTATATAAAGGTGTTCTTTCACTTGTAAAAGGGTTCATAAATTTAAGTATTACACACTTGTTGTTCAACCACAAAACCATGAGCTTCCTCCTTTGAGGGGAGATTTCACTTAGCCTTATCCTGATATACAAGTGGCGACACCAATCACTCATCTCTAGAGTTGGTTAGCCTTATGGCCCTTCTAAGAGTGGCGTGCTTCATCTCCATCACCATTCTTTATATCTTCCATTTTGTATTTGTTTTCTTTTACTTCTATTTGGTTTATTTTCTTTGCTTCTGTTTATGTTTTGATCTTTAACTCAATCCATCACTCTCCTTCTCTAGAACCTTTAGAAGTGAACCTTCACATCTTGATAGCTTGTTATCTTAATGTCAAGTAGGGATCTTCTCTAAGTTTTCTTAAGAAACTCATCACCATTTCAAAATATAAAATGAACCAACTTAATCCTTCATCATTTGGTATCTAGAGCCTAGGTTATCTTGAATATGGTGCTTTTTATGTTCTAACTATTGTCTTCTTGTGTTTTGTGCTTGGTGGACCTCTTGACTTTCTCGGTGTTTGAAGTAGTGCGCACAAAATTTTCCATTTCACAAGAGGTTTAAGTATCTAAAATCTCATCTTATTGATGTATGTTGCTTGGTGAAGTAAGAACATGAATTTTGGTGCTTTCTTGGGCTTGGTCGAGAGCTATCTTGGATGTTACCATGCCAAATTTTTTTTCTAACATGTTAAAAGTGTCTTTAAATGTATTTAGCTTTGTTTTGAGTCCTTTGTCATATGCCTACTTGAAGTTTTCTTGTTATTGTTTCCTAAAGTATTTTGAATATTGCATGAACTATATTTGCATGGACTATATCTCTTATTTGATGTATGCTCCATGGAAATTGTTTGTTGTAGGTCGTTGACGAAGTCTAAGAGACACTGGGCTTTGATGGGGCCGTAGGGTTCATAGCGGATGTTGAATTCTGATAGTTCCACGGCCCATGATGACATGCGTCCGGCTAGATCTGGTTTTTGTAATATTTTTTGAATAGGGTAGTCGGTCTTAACGGTTATGGTGTGGTTTTGGAAATATGGGCGTAGGCGGCGTGCCGCGTGGACCAGAGATAGGGCCAGCTTTTCTACCATTTGATATCTGGTTTCAGGATCTTGTAATGTTCTGCTCACAAAATATACAGGATGCTGTGTGCCTTCTATTTCTTGGACAAGCGCGGCGCTGACGGTATAATCGGTTGTTGTGATGTATACAAGCAGGGGCTGATGGGTGTCCTGCTTGTGGAGGATAGGTGGGGAAGTTAGGGTTGTTTATAGTTTTTGGAATATCTGTTCACAATCATCTGTCCACGTGAACCGGGTGGATTTTTTTAGGAGTTAGATTATGGGTTGGGTTTGTTCGGCTAGTTTGGGTAGGAAACGGGAAATGGTTGTGAGACGGCCAATGAGACGTTGGACCTCCTTAATAGTAGTGGGGTTGCGCATTTCGATGATAGTCTTGCATTTTTCAGGGTTGACCTCTATGCCGCGTTGGGTTAACATAAAACCAAGGAATTTACCCCGGTCAATGCCGAATACACATTTGTCGAGGTTGAGCCGGAGGTTGTATTGGCATAGCGCGGAGAAGTAAACGGATCATACCGCTCTTGAAGACTTAGTAAAATGGAGGTCCCCGCGTTCGATGGACCTTAAGGGCCTAGGTTAGGGAACAGGCCCACTCATAGCCCAGGCTAGGGCCCAAGCCTAGGCCTAGTCCATTGGATAACCGAACATCATTAATGTTGTATAAATACGCATGGACCCCACGAATTAAAGGTACGCATTCATTAATCACTGATTTGACTTTTTGAGAGCTTTGAATTACTTGAGCTTCAGAGACTCTTTTGCAGGTAACCCCTCCTGGGTTCAAGCTGACATGTACCAACTGGGGAGAGACCAACTGAGGAGATAGCTGACACTTGTGCCTAACTCATCTTATTTGTTCTCTGCAGGAACAGAAATGATTTTAGCTTAAAACTTGAGGAACTGAGTGTCCAAGCCGCCTAAAAACACTTTTGTATCATCTTGTGAAACTAGTTTTGAAAGAAGAATTTTTTTTTGAACTTTTACCATTTTGTTAAGAGCAGTATTACTCCTTGGTGAACCAAATTGGCAAACATCACGAGTTGTTATACTACTAGTGATGAGTTCATGATTATGCCTTCATTTAATGTTTATTTTTGGGTAATTAATTGAATTTGTGTGTTTAAAGAGTGATTTAATTGATTGTTCTAATAATTAATTTATTTGAACTTGTGTGATAAAAATGTCTTAAAAAGTGATTTTTAGTTGCATAAATTATTTTTGGATATTTTAATGTTTGTTGATGCAGCTGAAGATAAGATTAAGCTCGTTTAAGGTGGGAAAATTAATTGATTGAAGTTACAAAACACCTTTAAATAAGGCTAAAATTAGCAAGTTCAGAAGCTAAATGCACTCCCAGTTTTTATTTTACACACTCCTCCTACAAGTGGACCCTATTTTTCATCCCTATTATTTCTATGGCTTAAATATACATTTGGTCCCTATTTTTGTTGATTTTATTCAATTTGGTCCCTATTTTCGTTTTATGTTCAATTAGGTCCTCATTTTCGCCAAATTATGGTCAATTTGGTCCTTTTCACTAACGATGTTTAAATAGTTAAAGTTTTTGAACAGTACATGCCACGTGTCAGCTCCTGGTTTTTATGATTTTTTTTAATTTTTTTTAAAATATTTTTAATTTTTTTTTAAATTTTTTTAATTTCAAAAAAATGGTCCACGTGTCAAGTCACAATTGTGCCACGTGTCAATGCTAGTGCCACGTGTCAGTTTGTGATAGTATTATTTTTTTTGTTCAATTTAGTCCTTATATTCGTTATTTTTGTTTAATTTAGTCTCAATTTTTATTAGAATAAATCAATTTTGTCCTTTTCAAATTGACACTAAATTTAATATCTTTTATACAAATTATATTAATATCTTTTCTAAAATTGACCTTTAAAATTATTATTTTTTAAACTAATATTTGTAAAATTAACATTTACATATAAAATATTTTTGATTTTAATATCTAAAATGCAATAAAAATATTAAATATTTTAAACTTAAATGTAAATTTTATAAATGTTAATATATATTTTTAAAATTTTAATAATTATATTTTAATAATATTTAAATAATTATATTTTATTTAACAATTGAAACTAAGAATTATATTCAATTAATAATTAAATATTATAATTTATAATTAAATTTAAAAAATAAGAAATAATAATGTCAATTTTAAAAATTAAATGGTAAAATTTTAACAAAATTTGGAACTAAATTAAACAAAAATAACGAATATAGGGACTGAATTGAACAAAAATAACGAATATTGGGACTAAATTGAACAAAAAAAATAATACTACTAGAAACTGACACGTGGCACTAGCATTGACACGTGGCACAATTTTGACTTGACACGTGGACACTTTTTTTGAAATTAAAAAAATCTTAAAAATTAAAAAAATCAGGAGATGACACGTGACATGTACTGTTCAAAAATGTTAACTATTTAAACACCGTTAGTGAAAAGGACCAAATTGACCACAATTTGACAAAAATGAGGACTTAATTGAACATAAAACGAAAATAGGGACCAAATTAAATAAAATCAACAAAAATAGGGACCAAATGTATATTTAAGCCTATTTCTATCTACACACCTCCTTCCACGCAAAATTCAGCCCCATTTATAAGTTTCCATGTGGCAATCCTTCACTAATTAAATTGTCCAACCATGTGTTGCTTACGTGTCACTATCCTATCACACTAAGCAGAACCAATGGAAGGCTGCCACCTCATCACCTTTTTCCCATTCAACCGAGGCCACCTCCATTAGAGCTACGAAAATGCAACAGCGTGAGCTTTGTCGGAGCAAAAGCCACGAACCAAGACGAACCTCGTTCGTGCACCTACATCCATACAACAGTGTCTCTAGCATCACAGATTTGCACCATCACGAACCTGCATGCCACTGTGAACACATCCACGTCTTCCTCACGCCCCAAATCACAATCTTCTACATATGCACTATGAGCCACCACCGCGCCTGGAGTCGAACACCTTTGACGGAGTAACGCCTTGTAGCCATCATCAGATCTACAACAACCAGCAACTGCGACGAAGATGTGTGACGCACCATTGATGCACTCCATGCAAGAAAACACAACAAAAGTTACGAACGCAAAGCGCGACAGCCACAACACAGATTTGCAACGGCGACACGAGTCCATACACTTCACCTACATGAAGTTTAGAACCATAAACGATGCAACAAGCGAGCCTGACCAGAAACATGAAGAGAAACCCATGGTGGAGGAAGAAACCCTAGGGAGAAGAGAGAGAGTGCACTACCACGTGCCACTCTCTCAATGCACTAGTGCAGGGAAGAGATTATGCCACAGTTATTTTGACTTTTTGGCTCCAGTTTTACACCCGAGGCATATGCTGGAGAGGTAAAAATAGATATGTTTATGCCTCGGTTATGAACCGAGGCATATGCGAGGGTTACTGCCTCGGTTCTAGAGGGAACCGAGGACTAATGGGCATCGTAAATTTAAAAACTATTTTCTGACCCAATAACAGTATCACACATAGCCATGATCGTTGTACACACACATACACCAATCACAGTGTACCATATCATCATCTTCAACCATCTCCCAAATCAGAAACCCTAGCCACCATTCATACCCTAAATGCCGCTAGTCTGTTGTGACCACCATCTTCGACCACCGCATCACGTCGGAACAACTTCATAACGCCTTCATTCATGCCGCTAGCGACGCAGAACAACGTCTCTTCACCACCATATCTGAACGGAAACATCCCACGACTAACCATCATGAGCCAAATCGCGACTTCGACACACACATAAACGTTTGAAACCCATAAAAGACACCAGTGCAGGAAGGGCCTTTGGCAGCGGTTGTTTTTAATATTCTGCACCGGTTCGGGAACCGAAGCATATTGGGGCGAGGCCAAAAGGTCATAGCTTTTGGCCTCGGTTAAGAACCGAAGCCATAGAGGGCGCTTCTGCCTCGGTTTTCCAAGCACCCGAGGCCATAGACCCTGCCTTTTGCCTCGGTTTTGGCTGCACCCGAGGCCATATGGGCTCTTTTTGGCCTCGGTTTTTGTTGCACCCGAGGCCATATGGTGTTTTTTTTTTTTTTTTATTTTGTT
>Ga0209589_1002028_pt1 | contig 34532 bp, 22 predicted proteins | sample CowpeawhiteBW_FD_187525 | JGI IMG/M metagenome (GOLD analysis project Ga0209589, IMG submission 187525) | Root nodule microbial communities of legume samples collected from California USA - Cow pea white BW (SPAdes) (version 2) | ecosystem: Host-associated > Plants > Roots > Nodule | place: USA...
TCATTCTTTTTTTTTTGTATTTGGTTGATTGCACCTTGACCTTTTTTTCTCATTCTATAACAACTCCCATTTTGCTTTTGACAAAACCCATATATTGTTCTATCTCCTTCATCAGTAAGGAAGGTAGGATTTACATATTTATCATGCTTATGGTGTGTGTGTGTGTGTATATAGCCAAGGTTCAAAAAGGATAAATCAATTGTGTTGGGTTAGTTGTTTTTGGCTCTAGACTAAAAATATTCAACAAAGAACATGCCTTGATCCTTTCCATAATAAAACTTAACACAAAATCAATGAAATTTCTCACCACAAATGCCTCACTCATCTCACCTTTAGTGGTTGGCTCACTCTTCTTACTAGGTGGATTCACTCTTTGTATCAATTTTCAAACTGTGAACTCTAATTGCAATGCATTTTGAACCTTCAAGCACTAGGACTAACCATTTTTCAAGATTTTACAACTCCCTAAAGCTTTTAAATCTCAAAAGGGGTTTTTAGCTTTCCTCATAGTTCTTGTTCTAACCAAAATTAAAAAAAAAAAGTATTTTATGCAATTGCCAAAAAGATATCAGCTACTTCAAAATATTTACCCCAAAAGTTCATGTCTACACTTATGCAATAAATAAAAGAAAAAACATAAACTAAAAATTAAAATTAAGACATAAATTAAAATGCGCAAAAATTTCAAAAGAATTCTATTTTTGGTGGTTTTAGTCATCTACTACATTAGGATCGTCTAATTGGCCCTCAGATTGAACCATTTTGTCAAATAACTCATCATCTTCAAATTTAGAGGCTTTGGAATCCCTTTCCTCTCGTATGACTTTAGTTCTTTGATATGCTTGGTCAACTTTAGTATTGAAAAATTGTGTCTCTAATTTAGATCCTTGACTTGGTTGGCCAACTTCAGTATTGGCTAGTTGTGTCTTTTAAGTGGAGGTAAGGAATTCAAGGCCCCTGCACATGATCCACTAGCACCAAGATGGTGCTCGAACTTTATTGATTGGTTGTATAAAGAACTTCTTCTTGTCCTATTCCAATCCCCTTTGTTTGCACAAATTTCATAGAATGTTTCAAGGTGATCTTACGAATCTTCATGATCTTTTTCTGAAAATAAATGTGAAGAACAAGATTAAAAAATGTTGGTTTAGTTTCTACTACTCTTTTTGCAAATGGAGTGGCAAATCTAGAAAATTTTCTAGGCTCTTGGTGTATAGCACAACTCCTAAAGTGCAAGGCCAACCATGTAAGGCTTAAATGAATGATTTTTCCATTTCCTTTGTCTATTTTATCAGCCATCTCAAGATGCATAAGTTCATGTAGGATATTGTTGGTTCATTTTAAGCTTTCAAATATGGTGTTGAGTTCTTTAAGAAAACCTAGCGAAGATTCACATTGTACATTAAGATATCAAGCTATATAGATGTGAATGTGTGTTTCAAAAGCCTCTAGAGAAGGAAATAACCAATTAAACAAGAAATCAAAACAAAAGAGTAATGGAAACCAAAATGCTGAATTGAAATAAGGGAAAAAAAATAGAAAATGGAATACATGAAGTTGAAAATGTTGCATAGAAGCACACTCCTTTAAGGGGGAACAAAAAGGCTAGCCAACCCTTTGAAGATGAGTGGTGTTGTGTCACCATTGAGCTTGCTTAAGATAAGGCTTAGAGGTTTCAATCCAAAGGAGGAAGAGCTAACAATTGAACAATAAAAATACGGTGTTTAGATTTCATTTGATCAACCCTTTTAGAAGACCATGAGCACCCCTTATATAGAAGAGTTTAAGGCCTCTAAGCAAAACCAAAAAGTGTACAAGGGTATAACATAAACTCATTTTTTTAAGCACAATAGTTGAAACTTAGTGGCAAATTGTTTTCTTGTTAAAGTGAATCCAAAGAAGAGCATGCATGAATGATATATGAATTAATTGTCTGGATTTGTTTTTTATTTGTGAGACAATAACTGAGTTGATGTCTTGTTGGGCTAAGTTAACTTTTTGCTTGAGGACAAGCAAGGTTCTAAGTTTGGGATAGTTTATAATGTTAATTTTTACCATTATCTGAGTCATACTTTATTGACAAAATCAACTCTTCTATAACTTTTAATCTTTTTAATCTTCAATTTTGTCTGGCTTTTGTAGAGAAATACTTTTTAGGTTACACTAATATAAGTATACCATTAATTCCTATTTTTTGTGTCTAATTTAATGACAAGAAGCTTTGTTCCAAAACCTAGACAAATTAGCAATCATGAGTAGCAAGAAGAAGAACTAAAATGTGAAATAATGGAGGAACAACGGCGCCCAAACGTCAAAGAAGTCAAGCCCAATGCCATAAGATCAAAGAATAAGGTCTTCCATCAGAGCAACTGGCGTTGGGCAGTACATAGATGGCATTAGGCGCCACAAAGTTAGGGAACATGTCCACTTTGCAGAAGTTCTATCATCAGGCGATCAAATAGCAGTGCTAGGAGCGAGCCTTGTCCCTGAAGGCCGCTTCGGGCACCACCAGGAAGGCGCTAGGCATTAAATAAACAAAAGCAGTACTTATCTTCTTTGGATCCTCGCGCTCGGTGATGGAGAACTTGCTTCGGGCGCCACTCTTGTTGATGTGACAAGTTGGCCCTATTTCTTCTTGGTTGCTCGAGGGAAAGACACCTTTGAGTGTTTTGGGGAACAAAAAACATTTCTTGGAGAGCTTTGAGGTCTATTACGACTTGTGTGAGCAATCTCTTCTTCCTCCTTGTATCTTCATCTTCTTCCACATTTCATTTTATAAGCTAGTGCTCTCCATGATAATGGAGAGCTAAACCCATTTTGTGTGAGATAAATGTAGCCATTGAACTCTCTTGTATTATTGAATGTTTTAAATATATACATTCTTCTTCCATCAAATGCTGGTGTCTTTATATAGTTACTTAATGCTTGCTTTGATTTGGTCATGCATTGCTTAATACATGGTTTATTAGGTATTGGAAAATATCTTTTGAAACCTAGACTTGGGACAAGATACCTAATAGAACTTGTATCTAGGAATGAAGTTTGTCCCATTAGTTGTTTTAAACCGTAGTTCATAAAGTAGATTTGCTTATTTGGGATTCAAGGGATTGACTCTTAAAAGAAAATCTAGGCTTATTCAACTAAGGGATTAGGGTTTGAGTAAACTTGTGGGTTGATATTAGTATGCTAACGAATATGAGTTTGAGTGTTTTAAATGCATGAGAGTGAAGTCAGTGAAATCTAACCCCAACAATATCAATCCATTTCATTCCTAATTTTTTCCACTTTCTAAGTGTTTTGAATTTCCATATCAAAGTTCACCTTTTATCATTAATGTTAAATTTATTTTCTAACACCAAATCTCAATTATGGAATTATTCTTTAGTCTAGATTAGTTATTAGTTACGCATTTATTTAGTCGTGCACGAGTCCCTTAGGAAATGATATTAAGGTCTTACCGGTTACTACTTGCTCGAATTGGTACATTTGCCAACTTGTTAAAAATCATTAAATTAGTTTTTCCTTTCTTATGTTTAATCACAAATGGGAATTGTTCAAGGAATTTTGTCCACGTAGTAGGTCTCTTGTTCACCTTGCTTCGACTTTTCAAAAACTTTAGGGATTCATGATCACTATGGATCACAAACTCCTTGGAAAGAAGGTAGCGTTACCAAGTTCGTAATGTTCTAACAAGAACATAAAGCTCTTTGCATAGTTGGAGTAGTTGATATGACTAGCCTTGGAGAAGCACGAGGCATTGATAAATTTTTATTTTAAAGTTTTAAAGGCCTTTGTTTGATCAATTCTCCACATGAAGTCCACACCTTTCTTAACCAACTCATTTAAAGAAGCGACTATTGTGCTAAAGTTTGGCACAAAGATCCTATAGAAGCTAGACAACCCATGAAAAGATCTAAGCTCACTCACATCTAAGGTGTAGGCCACTCCTTTATAGCCACCACTTTTTCTTGGTCCACATTGACTCCATGTTGATTGATTTTAAACCTTAGAAAGATCACATGATCCCCATCCCAAAAATGCATTTTTTCCATGTTAGCATACAAGGACTCCTTCCTTAGGGTCCCTAACACACTTATCAAATGATGCATGTGTTCTTCCCTTGATAAGCTATAAATGAGAATGTCATCAAAGTAGAGAACAACAGACTTGCTTAAGTACTCTCTAAGCACATGATGAATGAGTCTCATGAAGGTACTAGGTGAACTGGTCAAGCCAAAAGGCATGACTAACCACTCATACAATCCAAGCTTAGTCTTGAAAGATATTTTCCATTCATCACCTTCCTTAATTCTAATTTAGTTGTATCCACTCTTCAAGTATATTTAGGAAAATATGGGGGCACCATGTAACTCCTCAAGTAAATCATATAGTCTAGGAATGGGATGCCTCTATAAGTAATGAAATGGTTAGTTTAGCCAAGAGGGGGGTTGAATTGGCTTTATAAAACTTTTTTGAAAGCTTAAGAACCCTTTTCATTGAATCAGATTGACCATGAAATCAGAAAACAAAAGTTGCACTTTTAACTGACTAAAATAAAAAACAGCAAGTTAATTTGTTCATACACAATGAATCAACAAATTAAAATATGAAATCAATAAGCTAATATTCTAGGAAATTATGCTGAAATGCGAAATGCACGAAATTCACTCAAACAACATGCTTTTTCAACCAAGATATGTTCTAATCAATATATCCAGCTTGATTACACTACCAAGAACCGTAAAAACACATGCACACTTAACAAATATTGATTTGTTTAGTTTTCTTGAGATTTTAAAGATGAACAAGATAAGGGAAAGAAGACCACACACTTATTTTTATACTGGTTCACTCAATCACATAGCTACTTCTAGTTTACCATGACAACCTGAGCCTAGTTTTCTAGTATTATCAAAAGTTTTACAAAATCACATAAGATTACACTTTTGAATAAAGCAAACACAAAGATTTTTGAATCCCACAAAAATCTTATCCCCAACATTGTAAGAATCCCACTTATAGACCTGAAATCACACCAGGAACACTATAGAGGCACAAGAACAACAAAACCTGATGGAGGCTCTCCCTAGCCAATCAAGCACGTGTTCTTCAAGCTTCAACCAAGCCAAAATGCCTCTAAGATCAACCAAGATCTTCAATCTACAACTACAATTGTGTGATTCATAGATAGAGTTTTCCAAAATTGTATGACTATTTTTCACGCTAAAAAATCTCAATTTGTACCTCATATCTATTAAAACCACCTTATATAGCTTGGTCATAAGTGAATTCAACAGGTTGATTTGCTCGTACAATCTGTTGATTTCACTTGACTTAAGGGAAATCAGTCGATTGAATAACAATTCAACTGATTGAATACATTCATACCAAAATTATATGCAATAAGCCTTTTAACCTGTTAAAAACTTTTTTTAACAGATTGAAAAGGACACACCAAGACTAAAAGGACATCTAACCTATGTCATATAGTCTACAAAAATAATACAACATATAAACTTCACGGTATTCACGTCATTTCCAGATTCAACAAACCAGAAGTTTGATTATCAATGCATCTTCATAAATTATTCATCAACCTCATGTGATCTCACGCAATTACTTCATCTAATCCTTACACCAAGGTCACTTGTGCTAGCAACCTATACTTTTGGTGATGTTATTTATGGCCTTAAAATCTATGAACAGTCTCCATGTTCTATCCTTTTTGGGGACAAGAATCACAAGCATTGCACAAGTACTCATGTTATGTTGCACCACCCTTTTTCCAATAACTCTTCCACTTGTTTTTGAATCTCCTTAGCCTCCTCAAGAGTGGTCCTATATGATGGCCTATTATGCAAAGATGAGGCTCAAATAAAATCAATTTGGTGTTCTATACCTCTTACGGGTGGAAAGCCCTTTGAAGGTTCTTGAAAAATATCTAAGACTAATTACAAGTCTTGAGGACATCTAGAAGGGTGGTCTTGGAAAGATGGACATGACTCACTAGGACAAGCTCTAAACATTTGTTTTTAGGCAGGCATTACCTTTTTAACTTCTATGTAAGAGATCATGATGCCTTTCTTCTTGGCCTCCCTACTATCACTACTAAAAATTCTCATATTACATGAGAATTTTCTTGCAAATTTAAAAAAATTTGCAAGAAAAGACTTTTTCCTGCTATTTTTTCTAAGAATTTTAATTGGCAGGTAATTCCTTCCTGAGTAATTATTTCCTACAAAATTATAAAATTCGTAAGTATTTTCTACAAAATTTGTTGTGAAAAGTGTTTTATACAAAATATTTTGCAAAAGAATTGGCAACAATTTCCTGCAATTTTTTTTTCATAACAAAATTTATAAGTATTTCCTATAAAAAAAATTTCAAAACAAAATTGGTAGGAAATATGAGTTTTTTTAGCAGTGTATGCCTTTGCGCCACTTGCGCAACTTCATCATTCTTTTTCTTAATCATTTATACATGGTCCTCATGACTTTTTTTGGTGAGAGAGGTATGAGTGTGATTTTCTTTTCTTGGAATTAGAAAGTAAATTTATTGGCATGGCCATCAAGAAAAAAACGTTTTTATCAATTGTCAAGGCCTTCTACACAAAATATGGGTGGCTTCCATAGGCACCACATGACACAATACCTCATCCTTATAATTTCCAAATGGAGAAATTGAGAAGGAAATGCTTAGTCATTTTAATTTCTCCTTCCTCACTAAGCCAAGATAGTTTACAGGGCTTGGCATGAGGCGTGGGTTTCAAGCCAAGCTTGTCCACAACACTTATGCTAGCCACATTCACACAATTTCCACCACCAATAATAAGGGAACATAGTTTGTCATTGATAAGACATCTAGTATGAGAAATGTTTTCCTTTTGAGAAGATTCAAGCTATTTTGGAACTTGCCCTAGCATGCTCCTTACCACTAACAAGTCATCTTCACTTGGTTTAATCTCTTCCTCACTTGAAGATGATGAAGAAGAAGTGTGGGAAGAAGAACTTTTTAGGTAGGGGGAGAAAAATTCTCACTCTCTACTTCTCCTTTTTGGTTCAAAGTCATGGTTCTTTTGGTTGGACAAGTAGAAGCAATGTGTCCATACCCTAAGCATTTAAAACATTTTATGGAACTTGTCCTTGAACCTTGAGAAGAATTATAAGTGTCTTTTGAATTTCTTGCCAAATTAGATCGAGGAGGGTTTTAAGACCTTTGTAAGGTTGTTTTTCAAATTTCTTTTCCTTGCCTTTCCAACTATTAGAGTAGTAGTCATTGTGTGATCCACTCCTCTCAACCTCTCTTTTCTTTTGTAATTGAGTTTCAACTTTATGGCCAAGTGCAAAACCTTTTCAAGTGAGGAGTACTCTTACAATTGTACTACATCTTGTATGTCCCTTCTCAATCCACTCACAAACCTAGCTACCTTTTCTTCTTCACTTTCAAATTGGAGACCTACTTTGAGAAGTAGAGACTCCATAAATTTAGCATAGTCATTCACACACATGGACTATTTGAAGCCTTTGGAGCTTCAAAAAAAAGTCTCCCTCCTATAGTAGGAAGGAACAAATCTAGCGTGATAACGTTCTTAATGTCCATCTAAGAAGCCGCGGGTGGCTCTTGTTCATTAGTGTCCATATAAATTTGATTCCACCAAGTCATGGAATACTTTTCAAATTCTAAAACAACTAAATCTACTTGCTCTACTTGCTCTTGCTCACTAAGTAAATAACATTAAAAACTTGGTCTACTTTTTTCTCCCACTCCAAGTAGATGTTGGGGTCATTGTCTATATTGAACTTTGGGATCTTGAATAAAGGAGGTTGTCTCCTTGGTAAGGAATTACGCCTCCTATTTCCACCATGATTGCACCTTCTCCTTCCACCATTATCACCATATGAGTCCTTAGATGAGGTCCTTCTTCTCATCCACCTTTCATCCTCTCTAGCATCAAGCCTTTGGATGTGTTCATGAAGTATTAGCTCACTTTGCCTATTGTCTTCTCTCATTTGTTCAAAGGTCTCCCTTATTGACAACTCCATCTTTCTAATCAAATTCACCAAGTTCGAAGTTTGGTTGTCATGTTCTATCATTGCTTCTCCATGGGTAGTGGAGTAGTTCAAAGGTGCCTCTTCTTCTATCTCTTCCGAGATAACTTCATTCTAATTCATTTTCCCTACAAGCAAAGCTCAAATCGAGACAATAAAAAAGTATTAGTGGTTAGAATGGCAAAATATCGAGACCAAAAATCAACAAAATTGCAGCCCCAAGTATTTAGATCACACTCCTAAAGTAACAAGGCTAGGCTAGCACTCAAATCCACCAAAAGTAGTGAAAACAACTATAGATTTTCAAAACTTTTCAAGATGCAAGCTTAAAATGGACAAATATGTTTCAGCCAACCACTCAAGAATAGCAAGGAAAGAAAACTCAAAGACAAAACATAGATTACCAAAAGACAAGCAAGAAAAGCACAAAAGCAAGAAAGGTAAAACTTCTAAAGAAAGAAAATCATGTGACAAAACTTTCAAGTAAGACTAACACAAGTAAATATGATAAAAGGACTCAATGGAAAAATATTTGAACATGTATTTTCAAGACTCAAATCATGCATGCACTAAGGAAGATAAGAACCAAGTTAAAAGGAGGAACTAATTTGCTAATACCACCCAACACTCAAACATACAAGCTAGAAGAATAACACACCACAATTTTTCAAATTTTTGTTTACTAAGAACAAAGAATGCTCTTAGTTTTAGGTCAAATGGGCATGAAATTTTTTCTATTTTCAAATCTAGCTCAACAAAGATGGTGGGAAGGTGTTTTACGTGTCTTAGTCACTTAGTTCCTTGTTTTATGCCACAAATCAATTCCAAGGCACACATACAAAACAAGTCATGTAGATCATGCAAGATTCAAACATTTTGAGTAATAAGAACAAGAAAACTTCAAGTGAACATATGACAATAGACCAAAACTCAAAGATAAGCACATTTAAAGACTCTTTCGACATGTGAACAAATTTTTTATTGAATTGGTTGTTTAAAACTTTTTCGAAAGCATAAAACCCCTTTTGATTGAATCAAATAGACTATGAAATTCGAATGCAAAAGTTACAAAACAATACACTTTCAATTGGTCAAAAAATAAAACAACAAACTAATTTGTTCTTGAGCCTATGAAATAATTGATTAAAAATTCAAATCAATCGGCTAAAATCCTAGGAATTTATGCAGAATGAAGAATTGACAGATTTAACTCAAACAACAATCTTTTATACATAAGACTTGTACCAATCAATATTTCTAATAAGTATGCAACATCAGATTACATAAAAACGCATTAAAGCACAACAAAGAATGAATTAATTGGTTTTCTTGAGTTTTTGAAGTGGTTTAAAGTGAGTGAGATGAAGGGAAGATATTGGCACAATTGTTTTTATATTGGTTTACTCAATCACAGAGCTACATCCAGTTTACCATGACAACCTGAGCCTAGTTTCTACTATATTAAAAAGTTTTACAAATCACACACCAAGATTACACTTTTGAACAAAGAAACACAGGATTTTTGACTCACACAAAAATCTAGACTAACACCCTGCAAGAATCACACTCACAAACCTGAAATCACATCAGGTAAACAACCAGAGGCTCAAGAACTACAAAACTTGATGGTGGCCCACTCTAGCCAACCATACACAAGTTCTTCAAGCTAATCACAAGCCCAAATGTCTCCAAGATCAACCAAGATCTTCAATCTTCACCTTGCAGTTGTGTAACGTAGAGAGAGAGAGAGTTTTTCAGTGATGAATGACAAGTTTTCGCGCTCAAAAACTCAAAAATATTCCTCTGCTCTTGAAAGCACAACTTATATAGTTTGGTTTAAGTGAAATCAGTCAGTTGAATTTTCCATATAGTTTGTTCATCTCACTTGACTTAAGTGAAATCACTCGATTGAAAAACAATTCAACTTATTGAATACATTCATACCAGAAACTATATACAACAAGTCTTTTAACTAGTTAAAACCCATTTTAACAAATTTAAAAGGACACATTAAGACTAACAAGACATCTAACCTATGTCATATAGCCTACCAACATGTAATAACATGTAATCATTACATTTAACACATCAATTATAGATTTAATACAATTGAAACATGATCTTCAAGTGGATCTTCATAAATCTTCATCAACCACATATGATCTTCATGCATTTGGCTTTATCAAATCTTTGCTTCAAGCTTGCTTGTGCCAACAATTTTTTGGCATGGTAACAAGACAAGAAGCTCTCAGATTTGGTCTAAAATGGCAACAAAGATCATGTTCACAACTTCACAAGGTAACAAATATATAGAGAATGAGTTCTAGATACTTAAACCTCCAAGTAAAGTGGAAATGTTGGTGCACAGCATTTTGGAACCACCAAGGCCGAGAGGTCCACCAAACAAAAACATCAAAGGTTAACACATGAAAAACACCATACTGAAAATAACCTAAGCTCTAGATACCAAACGATGTAGGATATTTTTGGTTCATTTTAATCTTTGAAATACGGTGGAGTTCTTTAGGAAAACCTAGTGAAGATTATCAATGAACATTATGATAGAAAGCTGTCTACATGTGAATGTGTATTTTAAAAAGCTCAAGAGAAGGAAAAGAGCCAATTAAACAAGAAATCAAAACAAAAGAGTAATGGAAACCAAAAGGTTAAATTGAAATAAGGTAAAAGGAAGTAGAAAATGGAAGAAAAGAAGATGAAAATGGAGCAAAGAAGCACACCACTTAAGGGGGGAACCAAAAGACTAGCTAACCCTTGAAGATGAGTGGTGTTGTGCCACCACTTGAATTTGCTCAAGATAAGGCTTAGAGGTTTCACTCAAAAGGAGGAAGAGCTCACGGTTGAACAACAAAACAAAGGTGTTTAGACTGCAATTGGTCAACCCTTTTAGAAGACTATTAACACCCCTTATATAGAAGAGTTTAGGGGCCTCTAAGCAAAACCAAAATGTGTACAAGGGTACAACAACAATTAGAAAACCTTAGCTTCTATAAACAAGGTCAAGAATGAGACACATTTGGTGTGAAATCCCATGTTGATGTTTCCCCCCTTCTCCTTTCTTTGGACGGCCAAGGACATGTACCATGGTGCAGTACACCATTTTTTCATTTTAGGCAACACAGAACTTGCCAACACATTTAAAAATGTTGTGTAAGCATATAAAAGACAACACTTTTATAGGTAACCGACTCCCGGATCCAAAATCCGATTTTTCGCAAACTTGTCCTATCTTTATAGTTTTTCATAGTTTTCCAGAAATAACTATGGTCGTGACTCCAAATCTCTTTTTAAAACCGTTTTCTTTTTGGTTTGTCATCCCGTCGCGATTTCAATTACAACACTCTTTTTTGTTTCATTTGAAGAACTATTTACATTTTGCTAAAATAATTTTGATTATTTCTCAACAGTTTGACTAGTTTAATATCTGAAAAGGTTTTTTAGATCTTTAAGGTATTTTCATCTCATCGCATCCTTAATTATACAGTTATTTTCTTTGACATGATTTCATTTAAGGATCTATCAAATTGTTTTAAAAACACGCATTTGACATTTTTTAATATTTTTATTTGTTATTTATTTTTGTCATGTAGAATATTGTTTTGATATTTTTTATGTAATTATTTTTATTTTTTAACTCATCATAATTTTATAAGTATAATTTTATAACGGTAAGAGTATAAAAATAAATTTTATTTATTATAATGTAATAATTTAATATCATGAGTGGTTATATTAATTTTTTTAAGATATCAATATTTTTAATATGTTCTAAAGGTTTAAAAGAAGGACTACAGAAAATCTGAAGTGGTATAAAAAGATATAGATGATGTATTATTATTTTTTTATGAACCTAGGAACCAACTTTAAAGCTACGTGAATAATTTAATGCTATGATAAACTAAAAGCATGTCCTTAATTCACTTGTGACTGTTTGGTCATTCTCTTTTTCTTTTAACTAAAAAGGTTAGATGAAAATATGAGGATGTTGTCATCATGGCGACATTTTTCAACTTCCAAACCCAAAGGAACCTACACGCAACTCACTTTTCTTTTCTGCTTCAAAGTTTTCTCATATCAATTCATCAATTCACCTTCTTTTCAGGTGTTTCTTTTCTTAAAACCCCATGAAATATTCCATTTTACAAATAGTTGTGTTTTTCTCTGAAAATATTTATTTGTCAGTTTTTACAAATAATATATATGATTGTTAATAAAATCTCCACTATTTTCTGTACTTGGAATTCCAAAAAATGTAACTATTATTATTTGGGTATTGGCATGCATCAACAGAATGGTGCACATTGAGTTTTGAATGGAGGGGATTGCATGGTTGCCAGATCAGAGTTGAGAGACAGAATGGTATTCCCTTAGAAAGATGCCTCCCTAAGATATTCCAATTGCAGGGACAAAAACTTGAGTCAAGTACTTTTATAAAGGGCTCTAATAACATAAGCATAATGAGAACATTGGAACGGACCAAGTTTTTGACCCTCAAACAAAGCCTGTGAAATGGAACAATTTGCATTAAATAGTCTCCCACACCGAAGAAAATGGGGAAGAATAAGCACAGGGAAATTCCACGGTCAAATCATGGATTAAGGCTGTGATCAATTTTGCAGGAAAGTGACTCAACAGGGACACCAAGCATTTTCACATGCATGTTATATGCACATTTTTTGTTACTGTCCCAGTAATCTATGGGCAATTGGCTTAGGTATCTTTTGAGTTGAGACGTATCGTAATCTTTTTGGAAACAAATTTGAATGAGGGGTGCTTATCACAACTTCTACGTGGTTGACCTTTCTGACCAACCACTATCTACCAAATCATTCTAAGTGCTTTTATTCCACTCCAATATCATTTACCCATAATTCTTTTAAATATACTGTTGTACCCACATAATATTATTAGAATAAAACTGTTATATTGCATCCAATAGTTCTACTAACTTAAAAATTAAGATTTAAAATGATTTAAATATTTTTTTCTTTTTTCATTCTCAAGATATTTTTTAAAAATAAAATCGTGGCATAATCTAATTTTAAAGCGGATAATACATCGGTCGATGGGTTATTGAGTTTATAAACTTAAGTTGAAGATCTTTTATTTGTGTTTTTCGAAACGTTTTTTTTAATAAACATAAGTTTTCTGTTTTCTAAGTTGGTTGTGTAATATCTTCATTTTTAAAATGAAAAGTTCTTCAATTTTTTTTGTAAATATTTTTGTTATGATTTTTTAAAGTTGACTTTGTTTCAAAATTACTATTTTAAACAAACTTATCAAATATAAAATATTAGCTATATTTTAAGAACAAATAGTGTCTTATTGTTTATAAATTGGTAGTATGAATGTCAAGATTTTTTTTCTTAATCTAGTTTGTATATCATTAATATTTTACTAATCGGTCCTCTTATGTAGTTAATTTTATAGGTTTTTGTGTATTTATTTATACAGGTCTATTTATCTATCTATATCTATATATATATATATATATATATATATATATATATATATATATTACTAAGCCACAAATGTCATTTTCACTTTCTAGTTTACTTGTGTGATTTAAAAAGAAATAAATAAAGAATCATATTTGTACCTTTGAATACTTAATAGACATTGTATGCTTTTTGGTTCTTCTTCATCAATCATTGAAGGATACGAAAAGCATTCATTACTATTTGTAATATAAAAGTTCCGTAACGTTTAATAAAAAACACTTCTCTATTTCGAACTTCACTTGTTGTGGTGCATGTTTCGGTGTGCCACTGTTAAAGAGAAAATGAAGACAAAGAAGTACGTAGCACCATTAAAGGAAGACATTTAAAGAGAAAGAAAATAGCTCTATAAATTAGGTAAGGAATTGGAAGTAATTAATAAAACCAAAGCAAAAACCTTAAGCCCATTTGGCCAACAGAGACATACAACCAGAGCCTAAAAGAAGGGACATATTTGCCCCTAGTTGGAGCTTCAAATTTTTCTGCAATCTTGGGTTCATAAAATCTGCTGCTAAAAGATCAACCAGAGCCATATATATCAAAATCCCAGCAGAAGCAGAATTGAAGACCCCTTCAACAGTTAAAGCAGTTGAGCTATTCTCTTTATAAGCACTTGACACTCCCATTCCAATTGCTATACCAATTGGAGTTGTCAGGGAGAAAAAAGTTGCCATAATTGCTGTAGACTTTGACTCAAACTCTGCCTGTCACAATAAATTTAATTAGCATCGATTAAAAGTTAGGAGTATTTTTTTTCTTCTATAATTTAATGTTAAGATAAACTAAAAGCATGTCTTAAATTCACTTGTGACTGTTTGGTCCTTCTCTTTTTCTTTTAACTAAAAAGGTTAGATGAAAATATGAGGATGTTGTCATCATGACAACATTTTACAACTTCCAAACTCAAAATAACCCACACGCCACTCACTTTTCTCTCCTGCTTCAAAATTTTCTCATATCAGTTCATCAATTCAGCTTCTATTTTACAAAAAGTTTCATTTTTCTCTGAAAAATACTTATTTGTCTGTATTTTTGTGATTAATCTTGAGATAAAGCAGAGGAAGAAAAAAATGACAAGAGGGTCTTAATAATTTTGTAAGGAGCAGGTAAAATTTATGAAGTAAATTGCAATACCTGAGATATGCAACCACCAAGACCCATCCCCTCAAAAAATTGATGGAAAGATAAGGCCACCAGAAGAGGTTTTATGGTATCAATGCTCCCCGCAGTTCCCAATGATAATCCAATTATCACCGAATGGACCACAATTCCTATTTCCAACACCTGATACACAATCCAATAATGCAAACTGAGCAGTATTTTCAACAAAACAAACACTCAAAATCCAACATATACAAACAAAAGCAGGCTGCATATCAACAACTCTTGACATCTTTTATGTTCATGTTTGGTTTTCAGTTCAATCCTCTGGTGAATCGAGCTTGTTTCCAAACATAGTTTGAAAAGAAAGATAAGAGAGTTATCTCTGCAGAATATATAAAATGAAAACTCAATGAAGTTAAAAATTCTGCAAACTTTTATTTCAAACATGTACTAATTGATCTGAGAGTCCAGTTTCTCTATCAGAGAATCCAAATTCTTGATCTTACTTGTGATATGATGCGCTGCCTAATTACTTCAGACGTTTCTGAATCCTGAGAGGAGAGAGGTGCTCCATGAGCATGGCCATGTGTGGCATGAGTGTGAACATGTATGTGACCAGCATGTTCATCTGCAATCTCTTCATCAGCAGGAACCTGCTTGGAGGGGTTAAAATGTTGCCTGTGGTAGAAGCCTGTGGCAAATGAGTCCACCATTAAGGTCCCAATTGAGGACATCATGGCAACAAAGCCAGTGAAGGGAAACTTCCCCCATGGATTCTCCTTAAGGCAAGGTGAAGTCAAGCTTTCATATGCATCAGGAAGTATGTGGACAAACCCAGTTGCAAGAATCACCCCTGCAGCAAAGGCCTTAACCATGAAGAATATGTCATTCTTGGGATTAAGAGCAGGGATTCTTTTGCTCAGCAATGGAAGACTCACCCCAAGAGCCCCAGCAACAAGCACAGAAGCAATTGACCCAAGTTTGTAGTGAAGCACTGCACTTGAGTCACTCCTTTTAGTCTCATCTCTCTCACATGTGCAATCTCCTAATACCAGGGTTGGCAAGAGAAAACCACATGAAACTAAGAGCAAGTTTGAGATGGTGCTTGAAGATGCTTGAAAAGTTATCATTTGAAGGAGATTGGGATTGTAACGAGTGAAGGAAGAGAGAGGGTAGTGTAAGAACCAGTGGTGCAAGGTATACGAGTCTGTCTTTGAGATGTTTTAATGATTGTTATTTAAAAGAAGAAAAAGTGAAGTTTGTATATTGATATTATGATGGGATCTAGCATGTCTATAAAAGACAAGAAGGGAGAAAATAAAAGCCACTCTGAGAGGCTCTAAAACGTGAGCATCTTAAACAGCCAATGACACAATATGTCAAACATAAATCTGGTGAAAGTCTACTTTTTTTTTTTTTTCTCTTATTTTTGTGTTTACTTCGGTACTATTTGTGTATGAAGGAAGAGATAGTAACCGTGTTTATTTCAAAGAATTAAAAGGGAAGATAGATATGTGCTTCTACATTTTTCTCATAACTCTTATTTTTTGTTCCTTAATTTTACACATGCTTTTACTATATATACTTTTACAAATAGATGTTATGTTCTGATGTGTCACCATCATACTATAACAATTAACGATAATAATTAATAACATAAATTATATTAACAATAATATTAATAATATTAACGTTAAAAATAACATCGATAGTATTAATGTTAGTTATAAAAATAAAACTACTAAAAAATAATTAAATCATGATTGTTATTATTAATTAATCTTGTTAATATTTAATAATGATAGTTATTTACTTCTTAAGTAACTATTCTTTAAATTAAAACTACTTTTTTTTTTCTATTTGACCATATTTTTAAATTTAAAACAGTTTTATTACAAAGTAAATAAAAATTATTTATAATAAAATTACAAAAATTATATTAGTTTTATAATTATAATAAAAATAATAGTAATAATTTTATTACTTTTTTAATAAACAAGATGCGTACATGTGTTTTAAATGGAAATAATAATAATTATTATTATAAAAATATTAATAATGATAATAATAATAATACTAAAATTAATTATAATAATAATATTTTATTTTATATTAGTTTTAATCGTAAATGATTATTTCTATAAATTTAACCATTTTTTATTTTTATTTTTTTTCAAAATTTAACCACTATTTTAATTATAAACCTACAAAATAAATAAAAATACTTACATTAAAATTTCAAAATTATTTTAATTTTATAATTATAATAATAACAATAATAATAATTTTATTATTTTTGTTTTAATTTTATTCTTTTTAATATTTTTAATATTAAAATAATTATTTTATCAATTTTACAAGTAATTTTTTTTTAAATTAACACTTTTTTAAACTTAACTGCTTTTTTAGTTGTAAAACACCTAGAAATTAAATGAAAACTATATATAATAAAATTACAAAAAATTATTTTAATTTTATAATTATAATAATAATTTTATTACTTTTTATTATAATAATAAATTAAAAAAACATGCGCACAAAACATGTGTTTTTACTTATTAATAATAATTCAGTGTTATTTAGTTTATTAGGTCAAGAGCTATATTTAATTTTTGGAATAATTATTCGGTGAGTATAATTATTTGGAACCAAGAATTAAGCCCGTTGAATAAAAGTTAATGGCTAGGAAGTTGTAGTATTCAATTTCGACTCTGAGTTCCCTTGCTTCATTATGTTTTGGATATGATTGATTGTCTCATTTCTTTTATCTCTTAATGAAACACACATCCACACACTAAAAGATAATTTGTACTTATTCAACTACATTTTCATAAGATATGTAAAGGCTTCAAGTACTAATTAGTATTCAGATAAGATGCATAAATTCTACAAGTACTATATTTTTTACATACTTATTAATAACGTTTGTTCAAATTCATCTTTATATTAGGTATCAAAGTAACGACATGAGATTTGATAATAAAATTAAAAAATGAAAACAAAAACAATAGATAATAATATAATTTTACTAAAAGAAAAATTCACAACACTCTCCTCTCTAATTCCAAGGAGAAATTAGTAATATTTGTTTTAAAATAGGTAAAAAACTACCGAGAGAGTCTTTTAGTAATATTTTTTTTTTCTCTAAAGCATTAAAATATTAGAAAAGAAAAGGAAGTGATTTTGGTATACTTTACTAAAAAAATACTATGTTTCTCTTATAACAATAAAAATAAGCATTATGGTAAATTTATCAACTTTAGAGTTTTCTTCCCATACTCTCCCACTTAAAATTTTGATGAAATTAATCAAATATTCATACCATGCTTCGTTCATTATCACCTATATCGTCTATTTTTTTCAATAGCCCACAATATGATTGAATCTATACCTAAATTTGTTAATGTCAATTGGCTTTACAATAACACCTAATTTGTTTTAATTAGTGAAAGTCTTTTTTCATATTCTCACTTCCTTCCTATACTTCTCGAACAAAGTAGTAGTGTATATTGGTATGTGTTTTCTTGAAATGAAAGAAAAAAATTCCTCGCAATGTATAAGCACTTCGACTATCACAATATACAACAATCTTTTGCTGTTCATGTTTGAATTCCTTCATTAACCTTTGAATCTAAATAGTTTCTTTGCATGCTTTGTAGTAAATAAAGCTATAACATTTTTTGTGATCTAGATAACAAACTTATTTTTCCTACTAAAAGTATAAACAGATAGAAAATAATAAATCTCTTTTAATCAAAATCACTTATAAAAATTGAATCAATATAGTCTTTAAAACTAATTCTCATCCTCTAAAACATAATGCAATATTCAAGGTTCCTTTCACGTATCTAAAGATCCTTTTAAAACACTTTGATGCTCCCAACACGATTTTTCATGAATCTACTAATCACTCTCACTACTTGTGCCATGTTTGGTATTGTACAAATCATAGCATACATTAGGTTGACCATTGTTGATGCATACAGTATTCAAGACATTTTCATATTCCCTGTTTCATTGTTAGGACTCATACTTACAATTGATAGAAAATCAGGTCAAAATTTTGCTTACAATTTTGTATATTCAAGCATCAAAATTTTAGTCAGTAATTACTAATTATGTTGAGGATTCAAAATCTTTCTATCTTTTCTATCTTGGTGAATTCACATCCTTAAAATCTTGTTGGTCCCAAGTCCTTCATATCAAACTCCTTAGCCAAATGTGCCTTTAATTCCTTGATTCAAGCATTGTTAAGGCCTACCACCAATATGTCATCCATATACAATATCAAGATGATAAAACCACTCTCATCAAACCTATTGTAATAGGTATTACAGTTTGAACCTAATATTGTAACCAACGTTAATAATGAAGGAACTAAATTTCTTATTCCAAACCGTACAAATATTTGGTGAAGTTGCTAAGCATGTTTTCTTGTTCTTTAAAGTGTTATGGTTAGAGCATATGTCTTTCCTATTCAAGTTCTCCATACAAAAATATTTACATCTAATTGCTCAAGACATGAACCAAATGTAACAATTAATTGCTCAAGTTAATGCCTTTCTTTTAGCATATCTCTTTAGTACCAATCTAGCATAATATTGTTCCACTTGATTGTTGTCATCTCGTTTGATCTTATATACCCATTTGCAACCAATAATTTTCTAACCTTTCAGAAATTTGATAAGCTTCCATATCTTGTTTCTATTAAAGGCTCTCTTTGTTCATTTAGAAGACAACACACATAATGGCTTGCCATAACATATTGTGACTACCAAGATAGTTTAACCCTTTCTCATGTTGATTGTCAAAGTCTTGCATCACTAACCTCATTTGACTCTTCTTTATACTCACATTCTAATTAAAAAGAATCATCTAAAGGCTTCTTCTTTATTTGCATTGTATCAATATCCTTTGTAAGGATGTTATTTATCTGTTCATTTTGCAGTTAATTTTTCTTTTTCAAAAGTTACATCCTTGCTAACAAAAGCCTTAGGAGTAGTGGGATGCCACAAGCAATATCCCTTTCACATTGTCAACATAACCCAAGAATATACATGTTCTAAATTTGGAACTAACTTTTTTCTTTCTCAGTTGTACATCACAAACACAAGACAACCAAATACATGTAAGGAAGAATAATTTATTGGTTTCCATTCCACATCTCTAATGGTGTCTTCAACTATATGTTATTGATGGTGATCAACTTGTGATGTAATAGGAAGCCTTAACTACTTTTACAAAGAAAGACTTAACCACTCGTTCTTAATTCTTTTCTCAATTTCATGCTTTACTCGTGCTTTGAATTTCTTGAATACTAGAAATACATCTGACTTCCTTTTGATAGGGTACACCTATAATCTCCTAGCATAATAATCAAATAGCCATTCTAACAAACTTCTAGTTATGTTTCTTGCATATCACACAATGCTAACATAAAGGTAAAACAACCTCTTTGCCCATGTAAGAGATTACGGTCTGCAAGGATGTTTAGACCTTGCATTGACACATGATCTAGTCTATGATGTAGCACCATCACAACTTATTCTTAACTTCTTGTTGCAAATGTTACATTTGTTTCTTGTAATGTATCTTCTAAAAGTACTAACAAATTTGCCTTGACCTTTTCCGCTTTCATCACTACCATATTCCTTCTTACCACATTTAAGGATCTTATACCAAAGGTCATCTAATTTCTTAATAGAGAATTTTTTTTCTTCAAGTCCTTCACATTTTGTACTCCTTGAATTGTGTGTATAGTACCATACCACGTTTATTTTATTTTAACAGTACCAACATTAACAATCTCTAAGGTAGGATGATATCTCATGGACATGGATCCATCAAAGGTTGGTTCATAAGTGTGAAACTAATCTTGATTGGAGTGTTAGAGAACATATCAACATACCCTAAGTTTTTTTTTATCAAGTGCTAACAACAAAGGGTTAAAACAGGAATATGTCTTAGTGTTAAATCATGATTGCATCTAATAATGATAGATGTAATGATTCATCTAGCGACAATAAATTCAAAATACCTTGCGTACATATTTGCATTTGATAAACTTATGCTCAATGTAATCAATAAATGGTTGTTTTAAAATTCTACATAGTATTGCTTTTAACTTACAAATACTTTTACAATGTTAGCAGAGAATGTTCTTTCATTTGACCACCAAGAGCATCTCGTAAAAGGACATCAAAAATAGATGATATCTCGAATAATGTGCCAAAGTTGTCTCGCATCTATAACTTCATTGAAAGGAAATCTGACACCTATGAAATACAAATCCACCTAGTACGATACTCTCTTTTACTCTAGTTGAGACAAAAGTAGTAAGACCTTTTTGATAAGCTATGTTAAATATCAAAATGCTTCTTTAAATAAATTTATTCATTTAATGTTTCATGGAGAGAATTTAATACAACCCTCAACGTCTACAAGGATAATGTAACATTTAACATTAAGAACGAAGAACATATTCATGTCTAAATGACTAGAAAAAATTTGCAACACTTTTAGATAACATGTTATTGGACTGTCAACTAACTTTATAGAATGAGAGCTTGTTGAACTATATTAGCGAAAATATCTTGATAGTGAATCTGTTTACTTAAATTTGCAATTGACTATCTTAACTAAACACCAATCCTGTGAAAATTGCATAAACATTTAGATACACAATTTGACTCTTTCTTCTTGTGTATGCTACTGATTTTTTCACTTGGATTCATGCATTAAGTTACATTTTAATCCACTATCCACATATAATGTAATTTTTTTGCATCATTGGAGCTAATTACTATTTTCTCACTAGAGTCACATTCTATTAATCTACCACTTATTGTCAAAGTCATTTCTTGATTTGAACTTTCCACCTTTCTACCTTACTTTTTTCTTAAGTTATTCTTCAATAATAGTTCCAACAACATTCTCAATGTCTATCAATAATATTAATGATGAGTTGATCATATAAATAAGATAAACTTTGAAGTAGAGTTCATGCATATTCATTTTCAACTGTTAAATTGGCCATTGAAAGTTGGGCAAATAACATACTTATATTATTGATGTGGTCTATCACCAATGTAGACTCACTCAATACTAAAAAAACCACAATAGTGACTGAAAATTCACTCACTAAATGGGTAAAATCAATTACTAATGGAAATTGTGGTTGATTTAGTGACTAAAATAATTGGTCATTATTATGTTGGTCATTGATCCATAGTGACCGAAATCAGTGAAAAATCAATGACTGAAATCAGTGACCAAGTTTCTAACTGAATCTTTGGCTGAATTAGTGACCGAATATGTAATCAAAATTTGTGACCGAATTTTGTGACCAAATTTGTGACCGAAATTAGTGACCGGGTTTGTGATTGAAACTAGTGACCGATTTAGTGGTTGGTTTTAAAATCTCGATTTTGTGACTAAATTCATCACTAATGTGGTTTTTTTCAATATCAAATCTCTTTGTTTATAAATGTCATATAATAAATGTATATAATGACATGATATGTTCCACAATTACATCATTATACTACATTCACATATATGTTTTTCAAAATAATACAATCATCGAAAGTACTGCTAATGTTATTACATCACTGAGATTCAATGTGAAAAATACAAAATATATAGTAAACAAAAAGATAAACTCTAACTAAGGAGAATGAATTTTCCATTTATGATAATCATGCAACGGAATATTCGCGTTTGGAAAAAAAAGAGAGGTGGTGAATTGGTTTCTTAATAGAAATTGTGCTTTAAAATTTTCCTTAAAAATTATTGTTCAATTAAAACCTTTTCTCTTATTTTAATAACTTAAGTAAAATAAAAAGAGTAGGGAATAGAAAATTCATACACAAATATTGTATATTAGTTCAGATAAAAATACCTTATGTCCAGTTGTTAATCTTTCTAAAGAGGGATAAACTCAAATACTAAAATAAACCAAACTTACAATCACAAAAAGAAAGAGTTTAAGGTTTAGAGAGACACAAGAGATGAAAGACACCTTTCTTGAATCACACAAGGAATGAAACACCTCTTTTTAGTCACACGAAGGATGAACAACTTCTCCTAGCAACAATATCAACACTCAATCACACAAAAATCCACTTGGTGAAAGTTATCGTTCTAGCCACACTAGATTTTTCAAAGCCCATTTTCACAAACACAAAGAGTTTCTCTAGCAGTCACATCTCTAAACCTTTGAATGAAAAGTTACATTCAAATTAGGTCTCCGCAAAAATATATAGACTTCTTATTTGAAAATTAGGTAAAAAATCTAAAGAGTCAAGTCACAATTATCGTTGATAATCAATTATTTACTAATGATAATCGATTATCATATAAGCATATTTGAAAACATTTTCTCTTTTGATAATTAATTACCAACAATGATTAATCAATTATCACGAAGACTCTTCTGAATAACTTGATTTCAATTGGATAATCGATTATCATTAGTGAAACTCGATTATCACAAATTTTTTTAGAAAATATAAACTTTCCTGAGTGATATTTGTGCATGTTTCTTTATGACTCTTTAAGCTAAGTACTACAAATAACTTATTCACTAATATATGGCATATTACAAAGGCTTAGTCAAATACATAAATAGAATGCAAGTCTTCCAATATCTTTTTTCATCATTTTAAGTTCTTGGTCTTGCTTTTATCATTATCAAAATTTATTTTTGAAGAATGATCTCCATCATATTCTTCTTTGGCTAACACAATTCATATTTGAGTAGGTTGAAATTTTATCTTCTCCATCAAGAGTTGCAAAATTTTGTTATTTTGTTAAATTTCTCTCTCATTGTTGAATATTCTATCAAAAAAATTCATCCCTCTCAGTTTGAACTTCCAATAACTTATTTTTTTAACTAAATCTCATCCCTTATGCCTTGCACAAATGAAGATATAGAATCATGATAGGATTGTATCCTAATTGCTTTGGTTAACTCAGATCTAAGCCCATAAACCTTGCCTTTGTTATTTCTAGCAACTTTACACCAAAGTTGTAATTCATCAATTGAAGATACTCATGCAATAGATATTGATTGAGATGCTTCTTCCCATACACGAGTAAACTCTATCTATAAACATAAAAATAAAAATGGCAATGCATTGGCAAAAAAAAGAAGAAGAAGACACTAATGTTAGACAATATGACATGTGTTGATCTTTGATCCACCCAAGTTTTGTCCTTCTTTCGTTGGTGTGTATGACAAAACAAATCTAATCGAGTAGGAGATTTTCCATTCAACTTTTCCTAATACCAAGTAGACAAAAATACTAATTTAGAAATGAAAATATGTACCAAAAAAGAAAACATGTTTGTCAACTTACATTTTAATGGAATAAAGACTACTAAATCATAGATACAAGCAAAACTTATATTTACTTTTTAATTTTGATAATGCACCAAACCTTACAACAACAATGTAACCAAATTGGAACTAATGTCGTGTATCCTATCCAATATAATGTGTTTGGAAGTTTTACTAAAAACTTCAATTTCCAAGCCCTTAGTGGGCCTTCTTGAAAAAGTAATTTGATAATGAAACAAAGACTATAAGGAATTTGATTTATGATTGAGAGAAGAAGATCAATAACAACAATATCACCCAAGAAGATAAATATAATCCTAACCAGCAACCAAATCATAAACAACCTTGTTTGAAAGATTAAACAAAAAAAGTGTATCCATAAATTCAGTTGAAATTCACAATCCATAAATTGTTTGATGTATTTTTTATTAAGAAAAGTGATGAGATGAAGGAAAATGACGAAAAGATAACACATAAATGGGTAATGAACATAACAAAGAGTGAAAGTGAAATAAAAGGGAAGAAGAAATTTAAATAACCTAGTGGAGAAAGTTATTTCCCTAATAACACAACATAACAGAACAACCTCATCAAGTGGATATGTGAATCTTGACAGTGCCACTATGGACTTTTTTTAGGAGGTTGCAACGCTTTTGCCCATGCTTGTTGACAACGTCATCGTCATAGTTGGGTTGGAGTGTAGCAGTGGAAGGTTCAAATTAGGGTTCAAGGTTTGAGTTAAGGGGGAGTAAAATGTAGAAAGTAAAAAGTAAAATAAAAAAATTAAGATTAATTAAATAATATAGTCATTGATTTCATGACCAATTTTCTGTGACATAAAATTCAATTACTATTTTGGTCACTAAATCACAAAAATCATTTTTGGTCACTAATTTAGTCACTAATAATGACAACATTTTTCTATCACTAGTTTCGGTCACCATTCAACAGATTTCGAGTAGTGACTCATTTTATTTCTCTTCGTGAATATTGTAACATAATAAAATAGAAATAAGAAAATAAAATCACATTGATTATAAGTCCATTTTCCCAAAACACGAGAAAATTAAAAAACTTTAATATAACATAATTCATATGTTCATAATTACATTACACAAAATCCACCAAAATTCGACATAATAAATTTTACATCAAAAGTCTAAATATGAAAATTCTTTCAAAAGCCCAGGTAACCCCTGCACTCCACCTCTAAGCATATCTTGGCTCACCTGTCAAATCATCTGCTTCCGGATAATAAGTTATCCGATCATCGCCACGCACACACAGATAGGGTAAGCTATGCACAATATATGAATATATATATATATATATATATATATATATATATATATATATATATAAAATATATATATATATATATATATATATATATATATATATATATATATATATATGAAATAAATATGTACTCCATTCCCAAAGAAATCGCATCACGTAAAATGTTTCTTTATTTTCAAAATAACCATTCCCTGATCTCATAGTCCTTCATGAGTCATATGCATGAACTAGGTCCTAGGACTCCACTGTGCTCCCACGAAACTAACCCATTTGTGGTCCAACCCTATGAGCCTATCTTGCTCATAGTCTTGCCCTACAGACTCCTCATCTGTAGTAACACATCCAAGCCTCGCTCGCTCGGACCATGGCACGCACGCAATCACCATACTATGGACTCCTTGCCCAATAGCAGCCGACAGGAACATCACAATTCCTTGCCCATCGTGCGCCCGATGCATGTAATCACCATACTAAGGACTCCTCGCCACTTAGTAGCCGACGAGAACTACATAGTTCCATGCCCATCATGCGTCCAACCATCAAGTACATCCCAGACCCCCTATTGGACCTAGTACTTCAAGCCCAAACACTAAAACACAAGCATATCCTTCATATACTTTAGACACTCACAATCAAACAGTTCTACATCACACCTAACATGAACTCGCAGTATCCTCGCTTAAGCTAGAGCTCTTCGCCCAGGCTAGCCCGTCAGCCTCGCTTAAGCTAACCCACCTCGCCTAGGCGAGCGTGAAATAGTGGTTTTACCCCTTTGCCTCGCTTAGGCGAGCTCATCTCGCCTGAGCGAGACCTTAAGTCGCTCAACACACAAAACACCTCGCCTAGATGAGGATTCAATCACAAAAACACCAAGTCTCATCGAGGCCTCGCTTAGGCGAGCCATTCTCGCCTAAACGAGTGTATCTGTTGCTCAACACTCCAAAACGTCTCGCCTGGGCGAGAAGTCGCGCTCAAAACATCCAAGTTTCCTTGCGACCTCGCTTAGGCCAGCCAATCTCGCCTAAGCGAGACTGTATTTCGCCCAAATCCAACCTTGGTCGCCTGAGCGAATTGCTCGAGTCTAAACACTAAATGGACTCCTACAACTCTCGCCTAAGCGAGAAGGAGTCGCTTGGGCGAAACTTGCAGAGTTTTGCCACTGCACATGCACTAAAGACACCCAAAACCAATCCAATTCGTAATACATTCATATTCTTTATCTCTAGTTCATCAATCAAGCCATAAAACACAGTGCAAACACAATTGGGTCCTCAAGACATAGTGATGAACCGTAAACCAAAATAAAAGTACCCAAAACCCTCATCAATTCTGGTTTCATACCAAAAGACTTTACACTCTACAGTCCATTCCCAAATTCTCAATTTCAGTGCACATTATATCAAAAACCACACCATATAGGATCCAATTGGATAACAAAGCACAGAAACACAAGCAATATCAAAACACACATAATTTCAGCACCCCTAATGTGTCTTATGGTTGGGTTAAAGGGCTTAAACGAATTTAGGCTTTATGGTATGTTTAATTCTCATTTAAGGATATTATTATAGGATGGTTTCTAACTCCTCTTGGGAGCCCCTTCTAGGTTTACTTTTGCCCTCTCATATTCCCTCCAAAACTACACTTAAAAAATAAATGTTTTAGGATACACTCCAATCAGTATAAGCTTACATTACCAATTCCATGCTCATACATATTATTAAAAATTAATAACAAAACAACAACATATAATTGGCATACATAGGACTCGAACCCAAGTCTTCTCACACAATCAAAGTACTCTCAACCATTTGAGCTAGTACTTTTCCACATCACATCAAAAAATAATTAATGCCATAAAGGCTCTTTCTACCCGCATTTATTAATTAATTATTTAATTAATTAATTTTCACGAGTCTTACAGATATTCTTATGTAAAGTGACTTAACTTTATAAAATTTAATGAGAGTGTCCCAAATATACTTCATAGTAGTCTTATCTAAATTGCTAGATAACATCACATTTGCCATATCTAAGTAATAAAATTTGTAATAACAATAGTCTACATATTTTGTCTTTTCTAAAAATTGTTTTCATTTTTCAGTTTCCACAAGAAACTATTCCCATTCGATTTCTCTATCTCATATTTTGCTAACTAACATGTCTTTAAAATAGACTTATGCACTTTTCACTATGTAATAGTATTTTCTACTAGAACAATGATGATAAACTGTGAACTAGTGCTCCAAGTAACACTACAAAAAAAATAAAATTATATTTAATGAGAGTTATTTTACGGAGGTTATAAAACCTCCCATAGATTAATATGATTTAGGATTGTTTGGTGTATTGTCTAAAATGATAATTATACTGTAGGTTTTAATTTCTTTTTTTTTTTTTAAAGGATTATAACCTACACTATTTTTTTATTTTTTATTTTTTATTTCCAACTTAATTTTTCACTCTCTTCCAAAATTTTCCATGACGTAAAATAAAAAACACTCATCTAAAACTTCTCCAAAATCAAAACCCTAAAACTTTCCCCCAAATCAAAACCCTAAGCACCAATTCATCACTAATAAATCACTGATTCATCATTTGTCGCCTCAATCATTGACATTCTATTACTAATAGATACATATAAATACCAAATCTTTCATTCGTCAAAAGTTTTCTAGATATGTACTTTCACACAGTGGCAGAGCATTGTTGGAGCAAGCAGGGGCCACGAGTTAACGAAAATAAAATTAGGTATTTTTTATTTCTTTTATAGGGTATAACATTTAATGTTAATAAATAATAAAATATAAAATCAAATATAATAAAGAAAAAAATCATTAAGATAATTTTTATTTTTTATTTCCATTGCCTTTTTAGTTTTTCACATCTTGTATTTATCTCTCACCCTTATCTGATTTCTTTTTGTTACGTTATCACAAAAGAAAAAAAGTAATTTTCTCTTGTCTCACTTGGTAGTGAATTGATTATCATAATTTTTGTTAGTAATTATGTCTCTCAATTATTGATTATATTATGATAAATTATTTTTTAGTCTTAAACTTGTTTTTAAATAGGTATATTGATGAAAAAAATAGAATAAATTCATTTTTTAGAATTGATAAAACATAAGTCAAGATCAAAATATGACAATATGGTTTCTCATTGCATAAAAATGAAATGAAATGCGACTTTTGAATCGATATGTGCACATTAGGAAAATGGGAAATGAATATTTTGCAGATAAATATGATTATTTATATTGAAAAAAAATAGCTGAAAAATTTAGTTATGATTGAATTATTTTATAAGTTCAAGAATATGAAAAACGATAGACAATTCGTTAGATAGTATAATTTGTTTTATAGTTATAGGTATACTAAAGTATTATTCATTTTCAATTAATGAGTGACAATAATGTCAACTATGTAAATTTTAAGTATATTATTTTGCCTCTCCCAAAAATTTTGCTCAAGATCTGTCACTGCTATCACACTATCACATACTCTATATTCATTAGCAAGAATAATTTTTTCTAATGTGAAAGATCAAACTAGATGCAATCATAAAACATATTATGATTTTTCTGCAACACCACTGCAAAACTTGTAGTGAAATACAATCAAAATCCAAATTATAATGTCATTATGTTAGATATGCATAAGTCATGGGAAAAAAAATGCACAAAAGGTGTTTGGTGAAAACAACTCAAAGAGAGCTTGCTTACTGATTTATTAGAATCTTGATCAATATATAGAGTACAATATCTCATCATAGAGAGAAAAGAAAAAACCTAATAAAACAATAAAATAGAATATTTGATAATAATGAAAGAAAATCAATTATATGATATCTCTCGATATATAAATAAATGTGCAGTTGTGTTATTTTGTGTTGCTTTCATGTATTGTGTAGTAGTGCTATTTCCTTTATGTGTTGCAGGGCTATCACAGGACAAATTTTGGACATCATCAAAAAGGGGGAGATTGTTGGAAGGGGGAGCTACTTCAACTATATATGAAGATGGTTTTAATGATGTCTACTTGGTTAAATTAGCCTTGTTTTAGTTAGGTTATGCATTAGGCTATTAGTATGAAATTATCATATGTAAATCCAGCCTGTAATCAGGTTTTAATTAGGCTTGCATTAAGCTGTAATTAACCATCACACTCTTACTTGTGCAAACATGAATGATTAGTTGTTTAACTAACGGATTAACTGTGAGTACTGCACTAAAGTAGTGAAAACACACTCACGATAATCGATTAGGTAAACTCCTAATCCATTAATGTTAGTAGAGAACTTAGTATAAAAACTATTTCTGAAATCTGTTTCAGTTAGAGAGAAAATTTACAGATCACTGAAATTCATTCTGAGAAACAGCCCTCTGAGAGACACAGACTTCTTGAGCATTCTGGAAGATCATTCAAGTGAAGATTCAAGGAGATTGATGGTTGATTCTACCTTGATAGGTCTAGCTTGAATCTAGGAGCAAATTGACAAACCTGCACAACATAGTTGTATTCGTTTCTTGTTTCCTACATGATTGTTGTTAGTTTTATTCTTATACTTCGGGAATTTTGAGAACTTTTTCACCATTAAGCTCAAGGCTTTACTGTCAAAGTTTCCATCATTAGAGTCATCTGCAAAATCTGCTTTCTTCAGTTTTGCTGTAGATTTTATAGCACTCTTCAAAGCTATTGTGTGCCTCTTTTCTCCATCCTCTCCTGCCTTGAGTCTTCCAAGCTTTAGTTTGTGCTCTCTTAGCTTCCCAAAGAGTGTAGCTATGTTCATGGTAGTGAGATCTTTGGATTCTGAAATACCAGTGACTTTGGGTTGTCATGTCTTGTTTAAGCTCTTCAATATCTTGATATTGAGTTCTTCTTTGTCAAAAGTCTTGCCAAGGGCTAAGAGATGATTTACTATATGTGTAATCTCTTCTGTACATCACATATGCTTTCCCCAATTTTCATTCTGAACATTTCATACTCTTGAATGAGAGTATTCTTCCTTGCTCTTTTAACCTCATTTGTGCCCTCATGGGTGACTTCCAAGACATCCCACATCTCTTTGGCTGATTCACACACAAAGACCCTGTAAAATTCATCCAGTGTTAATGCAAAAGATATAATATTTTTGGCTCTAACCTCATAATGTGCCCTCTTATTCTCATCAGGGGTCCATTGTGAGAATTCTTTAGAAAAAGTCTCTCCATCCACTATTTTAATTGGTTTAAAAGGTCCATTCACCACAGCATCCCATACCCCTTTGTCTACTGATTCAAGAAAAATTTTCATTCTAATTTTTCATTCTAATTTTCCAGAATGGATAGTTTTCACCAGCAAACAAAGGGGGCCTGTTAAGGGATGCCCCTTCAGCAAAGGTTTGAGATGTATTAGACATATCGGGATCTTTCTAATCGATTAGCGTGCGATTAACCAACTCTGGTGCCAATTGTTAAAACAGATATGTATAATAGCTCAACCCAAAAAGGGATCTGAATTTATTAATGAGCCTTTCACTTGTTTAAGATGAATCTTGAAGGAGTCTTTAAGTCTTATAACTCAATTAATCAATTTCGCAGTTCTGTGTTAATGGACTATTTAAAGCAATCAAGAAAGATTGTAAGAGAAGAGAAAGAAGCAACACACAACAGTTTATACTGGTTCGATTCAAGATGAATCTACGTCCAGTCTTCTCCTAAGTAACCCACTTAGGAGGATTCCACTAACACAAATAGGATTCAAGAATTACAAGAATACCTATATAATTCTAGAACCTAAAAACCCAAAGAACTTGATCTACCAATCAAGAACTCCCCCTAGGAGCAATGCATCCACGCAATTGCACCTAGGCCTACACTTCACACAATGAAGCAACCGTAATCAGAGATACAATCAAAATAAAGAAGAAACGAATACACCTATGTTGTGCATATTTGTCAATTTGCTCCTAGATTCAAGCTAAACCCATCAAGGTAGAATCAACCATCAATCTCCTTGAATCTTCACTTGAATGATCTTCCAGAATGCTCAAGAAATCTGTGTCTCTCAGAGAGCTATTTCTCAGAATGAATTTCAATGATCTGTAAATTTTCTCTCTAACTGAAACAGATTTCAGAAAACAATTTTTATATTAAGTTCTCTGCTGACATTAATGGATTAGGAGTTTACCTAATCGATTATCGTGACTGTGTTTTCACTGCTTTAGTGTAGTACTCACAGTTAATCCATTAGTTAAATAGCTAACCATTCATGTTTGCACAAGCAAGAGTGTGATGGTTCATTTACAACTTAATGCAGGCCTAATTAAAACCTGATATCAGGCTTGATTTACATATGATAATTTCATACTAATAGCCTAATGCACAACCTATATAAAATAGGGCTAATTTAACCAAGTAGACATCATCAAAACCATCTTCATATATAGTTGACGTAGTTCCCCCTTCCAACAATAAAAGCAAAAGATATATAATATCTTTATCAAATTATTGGGTAATAAAATAATAAAATAAGAATTCAACTAAAAAAATATGAAGAAGTGTACAAAATAAATAATAAATGATAATGTAATTTATTAAAGGATAAAATTACAATACCATTTTCTCTAACTCAATAAAAAAAATATCAATCTTTCTTAAAAATAAGAAAAACAATTACAAAAACCTTAATAACTATTTTTTTATTTATTTTTCTCTCAAACATTAAAATAAAAAAATGATTTTAATATATCTTACCATAAAAACTCTCTAATTTTCTTCTTCCAATTTGAATTAATGATCAGTACATAAAACAGTCAAATAACAGAGTCAAATTCTCTCAACTAGAATATTTGTTTCTCCAAAAAGATACTGCAATCTGGATTGAGAATTTATGCACGCTGGAAATTACTAATTTGAATAGTTTGCAGTGGTTTTGGATGGCATGGCAAAACACTTTATGGTACCCAAGGGCATTTAGGTCATTCAAAATGAAGATAGAGATGGAGTCAGAAAAGCAAAAATGGGGTCATAGAATGGAATTACGTGCATCCATAGTGGGAAAAGATGTCTTACCTAAAAAATAATATATGAACTTTGTGTTGACAACATGTTGTCATGCAAACCTTTTACTACGTGTGATTTACCTAGCATTTGTTTCATTCTTTGTCTTAATTTGGCTATTATGTCGATATTATGTCTTTGCATTTCCAACACTCCAGCTTCTTGCCCATTACATAAAGCTTCTTCAACTAGTGATTTGATTATTCAGTTAAAGAAAAAACAAAGTTAATGTGGTCTTTTTGAATCCTAGCTATCGTGGCTCTTACTTTTTTCCATTTTCAACTATTGTTTCTTAGAATTACCATTATCTCTTTGGCAGTTTTATTAGTGGAAAACAACTGGGATTTCTTTTTGGGGGTTGTTTCATGTCAATTTTTTGTCCATTGTGGTGATATGAAAAAAGTGAGGATAAATATTTTTCTACTCATTAAAAGGGTGTGAAAAACTAGTTTTAGGCGTATTCTACTTCAAGAGAGTTATTTGCAAATAAATTAATGCTATTTTGTTTCACCATATTTATCCTTTTCTTATTTTATTTTTTTACATTTATTTTCACTTTATATATATAATTTTTTAATTTTAAACAACGTTAAGAATTCAAGTATAAGTTCGTAAATTTCACCTAAGGTAAAATTAAAAAACTTGAGTATTATATATAAAGTAAAATATTCAATAAATTTATTTTTTTTAAATTTTGGATTAAAAATTATATCATTTTCTTATAATAATTAGATTTAAATTTCATTAAAGTTATATTTTTCTGTTGAATCTCTTGAAAAATATGTAATTTATATTTTTAAAATAATAAATACTAACTACATACGATGATGTTGATTAAAATTAAAAAAGAAAAACTACATACAATGATACTTTTCTTAGGTATAAGATTTCTATAATTTCTATAAGTGAACAACTATAGAGTGAACAAAACTCAAATTTAGACATGGTACATTTGAATATTCACATAACACGAAATTTAAAACCTTATTGTGAATAAGATGCTCACTTATAACAATAAAAATATATTATTATTATTATTGTGTATTCTCTAAATTTTAGCATGGTTCCACGTTATAATTAGTTTTGAATTGCAAGAACAAACATCAAATGAATGAGAACTGAGTTGTCATTATTTATCATTCTTCTTGTTCTTTGAGAAAAAAAAAAAAAAAAGAGTGATCTTTTCCAATTTCTTCAAAGAATCTTCTCTGAAAAGGGGTTCAACAAGCATATTCCTAAGTAACACCACTACTATTGACTTAGTTGCACAATGAATCATGGTTTTTCATTATTTTCATTGATCTTAGAAAGGATTTGTACCAATATGTATTGAGCTAGCTTTTCAGCTCATCTTGCACCAGGAATGCTTGAAATCGAGAGATATGGTAACCCCAAACCTTCTAGAGCTTTTGGACTAGCAAATCTCTTTTTCATAAGTTGAGATTTATTTATGTATAAATAAAAAACAACATCAGAGGAAATATATATATGAAATAATTTTATAAATTAATTTATGTTTGTTGGGAAAATCTCCGATAATCATTTTATTATTCGCGAAACAAAATAAATATATAGACAACTCTCTTATGCCCTTTGACCCCATAACACCCACATTATTCAAAGCAATAATTTAACCCAAACCTCACAACGCTCTTATTACAATAGTATAAGAAATAAGAATAAGAAGAGACAAATACAAGCTTGAAGTTTCTTTGACTCAGGGCAAGGAATATCATGAAGTTATAACCCATTATATAGTCACTAACACCCACCCACTTGGTTATTCTAGTCGATATGAGACTTTTCAAAACATGTTATTTTCATTAGTCCAACATTTGGTATCAGGTGGGCAATTGTTAAAGGGGAGATTATTGTAGGTTGCACAATTGTCCCATGGCGAAGATCAGGTGGGCCAAGTCACAATCCAAGTGGGATTCCTAAACACTTTGCTTCGGTACCTTTGGAAGTTATGAACCCTACATGAATGAACATTTATGACCTCATGAGATAGCACATTCATGTTAGAAATTAAATCATGAGAAAATATTTTAATTATTAAAATAGCTTAATTATAGGAATATAGGGATTGTATATATTAATTATAGATACTCTTTATTATATATATATATATATATATATATATATATATATATATATATATATATATATATATATATATTTTT
>Ga0209589_1002029_pt1 | contig 34525 bp, 22 predicted proteins | sample CowpeawhiteBW_FD_187525 | JGI IMG/M metagenome (GOLD analysis project Ga0209589, IMG submission 187525) | Root nodule microbial communities of legume samples collected from California USA - Cow pea white BW (SPAdes) (version 2) | ecosystem: Host-associated > Plants > Roots > Nodule | place: USA...
TCCACTTTTTTTTTTTTTTGTTTTTTCTTTTCAATCTTACTTTTCCTTTTTATCTCTCTTGCAATCACTATGCTTATTCGCTTATAAATTCAATTATACAGGTATTGGCCTTGAGAAGCCAAACCAATGGGCCTTTGACACCACTCAATTTGATAATATACTCAAGAGATTGAAAGTTGTATGTTTCTTCCTCACGTTTTTTTTTTTCGTGTTCGTTCAAATTTTGTTGCTCTTCGCTGAGATCTTATTTTTTCTGTGTGATCTGTATAGCAAGCGCCGCAATCACATGACAAAGGTATAATCATATCATATTCGTGCCCCGTCTGTGATTTTCCCACTTGATTGTGTTTGAGGATTGTGTTTTGCGAACATTGTTAGACATTGAGGAAAACGCACCTAAGGTGGAAACCAAGGCTAATGTTCCTGTTGATAATAATGATTCTGTCTCCAAAACTACAAGGCCTCAGGGAAGGTGTGTTTCTCTTTTATTTACGATTTGTGATTTATGTTGTTGTGTAGTCTTGATTTAGTTGTCCACGATTTTAACTTTACTTTGTTTCAGATACAAGAGAAGAGAGAGGGGAAAGCTTGTCTCGCAATATTCCATGAAGGATCTCGAAGGAATTCTTGTAAGTTCCAATTCTCGATGCTGGATTCACCACCATTTACTCACATTTTAACAACCTGTGTGGTGATGCTAACATGCCGTGTTACCGCTATGTGATGTTGTAGTGTTTTATTATTATTATTATTTTAATGTAGTGGCTGATATAGTTGAATAAATGAAATGCGTTTTGTTTACATTTGAAATCAGGTGCATGACACACCTCCAGTTGCTGAATTGGACGAATCACTATCACTAGAATTGTGGGAATGGGATTGGGGTCGGGCATTAGCTAGTGTATTTACTAATCAATGTTCATGTTTGCATATCTACTTTGTTATTTTAGTTTTTTTTTATTCTTTCAATAAATTTGCTTTTATGTTTATTCGATGAACCTAGAACACCTATTTACTATTTCATATATATATATATATATATATTTGAATTATAACTCTGGTATTCGAGAAAGTTCAATTTTTGTTCCAGTATACTTAGTTTAGACACAGACTTACCGTATATTGCAATATTCTCAAATTTCGTTGCATGAAGGGATGCTTGAGTATTAGATGCCCCTTGTGCTTCTTTTTATCTTTTTGAAAAGTCTTGATACTTTAAATCTTTAAAATTAAAATATTAAGCTAATGGTGGTAGCATTTTCTATATTCTAGCTTCTTAAATGTGTTTTGCAGTTTTATTTCATACAAGCTTGTCATTGTTTGCTTACTTCTATGATGTTGGTGATAGGTTAAAAAGGGTGACATATCTGGGGTTACTGATAATTCTGATGGTGAGCTGGACATGTCGAAGTCATCTGAAATTCACAATTTTGAAGTTGAAGGTATACTATTCAACCGAAATTTAGTTTGTGCTATTCATGTTGATTGGCTTCACATATGATATTTAGATACTGCATTGGTACAGAAAGCAAATATCCCGCTATACCTCCAGATTGGTGGGGCTACAAGTATGGTTTTGTCTCTGGTGGATTTCTAGGAGCTGAGTTGAAAAAGAAAAGGTCTATGACATCTGAAACTGTAAAAAATAGGGCAGAGAGAACTGCTTTTCATGAAGAGGATCAAGAAAACCTTTATAATCTAGTCCAGGTATGTGACCTCTTGTTGCTATTGAACTTGTTACACGTAGTGGTAGTATAGTCACTTCTGTTTATTTCATTTATGTCAAATGATAACAGTAATATAGTCACCTGTGATGTCCAATATTAAGATGGTTCTGGCGGTACTCGACTGATATTACGGGTGTTATTGGTTAGGTGGGGTTGGGTTTGGTTGGGCTGGATTGTCAATTATCAAGTCCAAAGTGTATCAACTTTGATCAATAGTGGATAGAGTTGAATTGGAAAATTTAGTTCTCAGAAAATAAAAATTGTTTTACAATTTAAAAAAAAATACTATTTTTTCCTTTACCAATTCATTTTGATACAATTGTCAACTATTTATATTATATATGTATTTTGTTTTGACGTATATATGAGAAGTCGGTTCAAAATTTAGTTTGTAGGCTATGAACTTGTTTTTCATGACGTTTGCTTTGGAGTCAGTGAATAAGAACTATTTATGTGTAAGAGCTTGTTCTTACAAATGAAAAAGATATTTCCCTTTTGTACAGAAAGTAGTAGTTTTAGAGAAAGTTAAGCTTATAGTTAGTGAGTTTATCATTGAAGTAAAAATTAGATAGGGTTCTAAAACATGACGTGGAAGACTAAGATTTGCAAAAAGCAGTTAAATAACCCATTAATGTTCTCTACTATAGATGCTCCAAGTTATGTTTGAGTAAGGAAAGTAGGGAAAAAGAACGAAAATGATGTTTAATGTGATTTTTTTCAATTTTTATTTTTATAAAAATATACAAATAATAAATTAAAATTAAGAATGTTATATAATGATGGGTTGAGTTGGGTTGAGTTCATGAGTTTAAGCACCAAAAAAATACCCTACCCAATGAACAATGAGTTTGATTGTGTTGGGTTTGACCCAAACACTCGATACGCAAAGTGTTTGGTTTCAGTTAATGGGTGTCATAAAACCCTAGGGCTATATTGTGGTAATAATTTCGTATCCAAACCTGTTGGGTGTAATGAATTATATAGCAATATATTTAATTATACAGTAATTGTTCTCCAGGAGAAATCCACAACGGGGAAGCAAGGACTAGGGATCAAGGACAAAACAAAGAAAATAGCTGGTTGCTATTATCAGGGTAAAAAGACATCCTTTGATGATAGTGATGAAGATTCTGCTGACACGGATTCCCTTGAAAAACAAGCCCATGATGACTTGGTTAAAGTAGAAAAGATCCTTGAATGCAAGGTGAAGCTGAAAAAGTTGTGCAAAAAGATTTTACAGCAGGTGAGTCCTATTTTTTGTGTTGCAAATATTTTTCCCCTTAATAAATTCGTGACCGATCACTTCCTGATTAACTTCAGGTGCCTGGAGAATCATTGAAACTGAAACAGCTCAAAGTTGTTATTGATGAACATTCATCTTCGGTTTTGTCTGACTTTTCTTCAAAGAGAGAGGCTATTGCTTACTTACGGCAAAAGGTAGTGCTTCTGGCAACCTTTTCTTGACAGAAGAAATGTATGATGCTTGAAATATTGTTGCAGTCATCTAATATTTGTAAATCTGGGATATGGAATCGTGGATATTATACTTGGCATTCCTTGCTTTGGTAATATCCGTGTTATTAGTTGCATAGTCCTCCGCGTTTTGACATGATTTTTTCCTTTATTGCAGCTGACAGGTAGTAGGAAGTTCTGTATCGAAGGCAAAAGAGTGCGATTGGCATCAAAGAAAAGCTGAAATTTTGATACGTCTTTTTCTTGACCTTTCTAATTCATTATATTTATTGGGAGAGAAAGGGTTTAGGTAGCTTTTCATTGGTTATCTTTATCAACGTATGTTGTATTATTTAAATAGCATTTTATGAAATTTAATTTACATTTTTTGCGAGTTTAAAAATTTGTAATCGAGAGCGTGTGTAACCGGATTCCATAGTAAAATAATGTGTACTCATTAGAGTGATGGATGAACATGGAATCCTCAAAAGGGGTTCCTTTTGATTCGTACTTAATTTTTATTTATCTAGAAGCTTCATACATATTCCTTTCGAATGAAAATCTGGAACATGCATCGAAGGTTTTTTATTTATTTTTTTTATTTTTATGTCTACTCTTCTCTTCCAATAATTAGACTTACCACTAGAAAACATGTGCATGATTAATTTTTATTTTCTAAATATCATTTAATTTAGTATTTTCCATTATATAATAGTCTTAAAAATATTATATTGTGATATAGTTTGTTAAAAATTGTCACTGTTAAAACATTTCAATTACTTTAAATACGATGGAAAGTTCCAATTGATGAAATATCTGTTTATATAAATACCATAATCTTCCTTTTCAATTTTTAATATAGGTGAAAGGACTATGTGGTCTGGGACGATAAATGAATTCGGTTTAGGGATGAGAATACAGGATAATGCAACTAAGTCCTTTATTCTGCAAGAAAAAGTGTCATACAAGTGGAGTTTTCGATTTGCTGACCTGTTGTACCTGTTTTGTATAACTTTCAATTATAGGAAAAGACGAACTGGTCTGTACTTTCGTAAAATTTTCTTTTATCATATTTTGATATTTAGTTAGACAAAAATTGTTTTATATATTTTTTTTCTTTTACTCTGCTTAAATCTTTTATTTTTTATTAATTGTTATAATTTTTTTTTATAGTTTAGATATAATTTATTTTTATGGTTTCACGAAAGATCTAATTTTGATAAATATACAATAATTGTTATAATATTTATATAAATTTTTTAAGATTTTGTTTTTTGGATCAATTTGTAAACCCATGAGACAATTGTTATGTTGGATGGACCAACAAAATTTCATAAATTTTAGGATTAAGTATGTTTTTAGTTTCTGAACTTTGGTCTAAAATTGGAATTTGTCTCTGGTCGAAACTTTGATAAATTTCGGTCCCTAAACTTTAAAAATGAATGAATATAGTTCTTTTAACCCAACTTTATTAACTTTTTTTAAGGTTTTGAACGCATTTCTAAGTAAATATTGGAGTTATTTATGCCGTTTGACACATTCTCGGCTCAATATTTACTGAGAAATGTATTCAAAACCTAAAAAAAAGTTAACAAAATTTAGTTAAAAGGACTATATTCATTTATTTTTAAAGTTTAGGGACCAAAATTTATCAAAGTTTCGACCAGGGATGAATTCCAATTTTAGATCAAAGTTTAAGGACTAAAAACATACTTAACAGGCCAATTTTCGAATTTTGTCGAATTTTAAAAATAAATAATTATAATCTTTTTAATCTGATGTAATTATAATTTTTTAATCTGATGTAATTTTTTTCATGTGTTAAAGTGAAATTTTAAGGTGACACTTGAACTGTTTATATTAATGTATTCTAACTTTGAAATATAGAAAACTTATCGTAATTAAAACAACTATAAATTTAATTTTGAATTTAACTTTAGGGACTATGATCTTTTTAATTTTTTAGATAGTTTATAAGATTTGTATCAATTTATCTTTGATCATTAAGTACACATTATTAGGTTTTTACACTTTTATGCAATTATTTAACTTTCATTTAATTATTATTTCATTTTTATATAATTATAATTTATTTTTAATATTTAATTTAATGTTGAAAAAATTGTATATCTTTTTATCATGAATACCATAGATATTATGATGTTTTCTTCGATGATTTTTATTTTCTAAAAATTATTTAATTAATATTTAAAATAATAGAGATTAATATTTAAAATAATAGAGAAAAAAACATAAGTACGAGTTTGTTTCCATTTTCTAACGGAGATAAAATATAAATTTTATATCTGTTAAACATTAAATTAAATATAAATTTTTACTTCAAAAGTCATCTTGAAATAGTCAATCTCACGTCGGCTCCTAATGTGTACTTTGACAGTAACAACACCATAAAGAAAAACAGGGGACGACATCATTGCCAAAGTGAAGTGATTTGCGAAATTTTCAATTTCAATGAAGCAAATTCCGAATGTGATATTTTAAACCTTACTCTGTTTATTCCGAATGATCCAATTAATTCTAAAATTAAAAGGTTTTGATTCAAATATAATATATTAAGAAATTCTTAAACCTACACAGCACAATAATCACAACTTAGTAAGATTATTGGTAGGGATGAGTCTAAGACACGTTACAATAAATTCATCTTTATTCTTATTGACCCAAAGTTGTTCATATGAACCTTCATGTAATTAAGAAGTGAGTCATAAAATTTATGAAAACCAACAAAATTAAGATTGAGATTCATTTTTTCTTGTTATTTTCATTAAATTACAATTAATGATAAAAAGCATGCTCAATCAAATGTGAAAGAAAATGAATTGCTAGCATTTCTCCTTAAATATCACTACATCCAAATTCAGTAAAAGTAGGAAATTATTCTTTATTTGAGATTTGATTAAACCAATCTGGTAACTAGTTTCTAAATGTACGGAAAACTATGATTTAAATTGTAATATCTGATCGTGCTGGTGAGATGAATGCAAACGTGTATGGAGAACATATTATGCATTTAAAAATAACTCAAATAAGATAATAAACTAATTGAACAAAATCAAACTTTTAAGTTTTATGGAAACTAATACCAAATTTTCGAATTTTATCGGAGTAAAATGAAGCTTGAATTTTTATAGAAACCAAAACCATATTTTAAAATTTTCGGAAACTAACAAATGTCTGACATGTGGGAGCCATGTGAATGCCGTATCACTAAAAATAATTAGAAATTAAAACTAAATTTCAAAACATTTTAGGAAAAAAAATATTGTTCATCATTAAAAAGAACTTACATAAAAAAGGTTACCTAGACATTTTTCTTCATGATTGTTACGTAATCTGAGCATCATTTTTAATAATAAATTTTCATATTTAACAACTAAATGAGGAATTCGTAATTGATTTTTTGATTAATTTTCTTATAAAAAAGTTTATCCAACCATAGAGTTGTGAGCGAACCAGCTTGGTACAGAGGAAGAACTATTCCCATAACCTAATATTGAATCTTAAGAAGTGTTGTGAATTGTGAACAGAAGAAGCAAAAGTAGTAAAGTCATAAAATTGGGCTATATGATGAAAATGTTACGTTTGATTTGATATTTTGGAAGTGTACTAGACGGACCACTTTGCCCATAAAAGTCCACATTTGCATCTACCACTTTCCCTGCGTTTTACGAAACAAACAACATTTCAGCTTTTAAGGTGTTTGTTTTTTCTTTGCTCTACTTTGTCCTTCTCCATTTAACACTCTATTCAACACCATACACCCCCAACATTACACCATCCTTGCAACTTGCATAATCTATTTACTTCTTTTTATTGTTATTATTATTATTAATAAGACAACAACCTATTTACTTCAAAACTTCATCACATACATAATTATTCTTAAGTAGTAAATTTAAACTTAACTTCGTAAAATTAGTTTTGAAAGATTACATTAGACTTAGACTTAAAGTTCATTTTTTAAGATAATATTAAAATCATCCAAAATTTAATTTTAAAAATATTGATCGTGTGTTAGACTTCAATTACCTACTATTCATTTGCTATCAGATAATCATTAATATCTAATTTCAAATTCGATATGTATATATAAGGTGTATTAAAGATCTCACATAAATAAAAAAACAAGACAAATTTATCATATATAAATAGGTACAAATTTTACTTTACAAATTGTTTTTGTGATGTCGAATAAGACTTGGACGCATTTTTTTTATGATGGTAAGTGGATTTAATTGGCAAAATTATACTGAAAACACTTTTTTTATAAACATATATATATATATATATATATATATATATATATATATATATATATATAAATCCATTGGATTGGAGGTGTGATAAATGAGTGGAACATCTTTAAAGTGTAGAATGAAAAAGGGAAGAGATTAAGTTCGGTTTTGCTAGATTCCTAGCTAGGATTTATAGTATATGGCATAGTGGTTTCGTGCCCAAAAAGGAGAGTGTGGTCTCAAATCTAAGTAAGGATTGGAGCTATTCACAGTGACAACCCTAACATCCTATATATCAAGAAAGAGCTAGAAACGTGTGCGTTATGTAACTAATTATTAGCCCACTCCAACTGACTCCATCAAAAATCCCCAATTTATTCTTCTCAAACTCAAACGTAATCAAATAAACACCAAACCTTTGGCTGCAACAATACCACTCACACATTACATTCAGTGAAATCCCTCGTCGACCAAAAATGGAAAAGATTTTAGAGCTATATACGTAAATAAAAATGAAAATTTATATTCAATTTTCTGTTGAAAGTTCTACGTCGACTAGAGATAAAGTCAATTTATAATATATAGATAATGTACAAATCTCACCTTACAAGTCAATTTTATAGGGTTAAATTAGACTTAAAACCATCTTCTAATATTTTTCTTGTATAAAACATTGTGTTAGGTAACAATCACAATATGGATGAAGAAAAATAGGAAAAAGAATATCATTTAATTAATTAGCTGTTAAAATATAAAGGTTATATCATAATATATACTGACATCATCTAATATATATCCCACTGGAGTTTATGTATTTCTACAATAAAAAATGGATAAACAAAGAACAGAGAGAGAGAAAAAATATTAAAATACAATGAATGTGGAGGAAGTGTTACATAAAATATTATAGAAACATACCGCATAAATAATGTGTCTAGCTAACTCCTTTCATACCGGCACCATAATTACTTTTGGTTATTTTGAGGCTAAAGAGAAAAAGGGGCATAGTGAAGACTAAAGCTTTATCCATGTGTGTATAAAGTTCAAATTATTGATCCCTTGGAAGCAAATTGCATATATTGAATTGACTTAAGAACAAGACTGATTCAATAGTCTTATTATTATTATTATTCCCCTGTGATTCACTCGTCTATATGAACCCAAATAAAGGGAAAAGGTTATTAATTGATCAGCACCGAATTGCTGAAAAAAAAAATATCCTTTCTACACATGATCCACTTGCACTCATTTTGACTTTATAGTTAGTCAACCCTAACGAAAATACTATTGCCAATTTGAAGTTTGAAGCGAGAAGAGAGAACATACATTATTCAAAACCCTACCCACTGGTTTGGTTACCATTTCATCAATCTATATATAGCCAAACATTTCGGTTTGACATTTCTTCAACACCCTCTTCACTCACCAAAAAATTTTCTGACTTTCGTTTTTCAGTTTCAAGTCTCACGGTCCAACCTTCATTTCTTCTTCATAATTATTGTTAGTTGGTTGTTTGATGGATGAATTTGCGTGCTTGAGGGATTGGGATTTGGAGGCTATTGTGAGAGGAAGCAGTGGTGAAGCCACCGCCATGGACGATCCAAATCCTGATTTTTCTTATTTCTTCTCCGACCAAGACGAGCTTCTTGATAGCTTTCCAGAATTCTCAGAAACCACCAGGGTCCTTGATGATCTCGAAGATCTCTACAAACCTTTCTACCCAGTTTTGCACCCTCTCTCACCTCACACCATCGTTACCACTTCCCTATCCATCCCCATAGAACCCCAACAGGTCAAAGAACTCAAAGCATCGGAAGACAAAGTAGCCCTACAGGGTTTGAAAACTCCCCCAACACCTAAGTGTAAAAAAGGGTATGTTAATTATTTTCCATTCAATCAAACGCAAAATCTTCATCTTCTTATTATTTTCATGTCGATAATTAACTGATGTATAATTTTGTGTTTAGCATGTTTTTCAAGAGTTTCGCCATAATTTGTATATCATAGATATCATCGAAACTCTCTAATAACGAGGTGCGTGTTGTCGTTGTATTTGTTGTTGCAGGAAGAAGAACCAGAACAAGAGTGTGGTGAAGCAGGTAACAACAGCAGAAGGTCTGGACGATGCATGGGCATGGCGTAAATATGGACAGAAACCAATAAAGGGTTCTCCGTATCCGAGAAGCTACTATAGGTGCAGCAGTTCCAAAGGGTGTTTGGCGAGGAAACAGGTTGAAAGAAGCCACTTAGATCCTGCAGTTTTTCTGGTTACCTACACTGCTGAACACAGCCATCCCCACCCAACTCGGAGAAACTCTCTTGCTGGGACCACTAGGAAGAACAATTCCCTCATTCCCCCTCCAACAACTCGTAACCACAACACTACTTGTTCCTCCAGGACACCTTTGATGGTGCAATCCATTGAAGAAAAACTTGTAACAAGTGTGCAACAAAGCATGGACTTGAAGAAAGAGGAAGACTTTCTTGAGTGGTTCGATGATGATGGTGCTCAATTTGGTGATGCTTGGATTCCAACCTCAGATCTAGAGAAGCTTATTGGACTTGAATGCCAGCATTTTGCACTGGACGGGGGTTTCACCGATGGTTATGCTCACTCTTGACAAATTTCTGATTTAGAGTTTTCTTTTTTTCAAGGCCAATGTAGATCCAGACCTACTCAGTTTTCTGGGTGTTTTAAATTGCAGTTATGTTTATATACCACCATTTTACATTGCGGTTCATGCACTGTAATGTTGCAATACCAATTATGTTTGTAGATATTCCCACATCAAACAATATTTTACTCTCTTTTTTTTTTTACCTGATTTCCGTCTTTTATTTTGGCTCCCTTCTCAGTAGTCGGTGAATCTTTCATTCTTCAACTGTTCATGTTGATTCATTTTGTGAGGTTGTTTACAGTATTTGTTCAATAAGTTCTTCTTTAAGTATGACTTAATTACAGGTTAATGTCATCACAATGTCAGTCCGACTAAAATTTTTCCTAATATATATTATTATCATTATATAGATTTATATACTTTTATTTTCTATATGATTTTTTAGTTAAAATATGTTTTTCGTATTTAATATATTTTTAAAATTTGTATTTAAACTGATCTATATCTTTTTTGTCTTATACTTTATGAATTTTAAAATGTGACAAATAGAATTTTAAAATAAGTATATATATTCAATTTAAGAATGAAACATAATTCTTAAAAATAATGTGAGTTTAGAAACGGAAAAATATATTTAACCTCTATTATTTTTTATTGGATTAAATATATTTGTATCTTTAAACTTAGAGGTGAAATTAAAATTTATTTAAAATTTTGATATATTTTAGTTCTTAAACTTAAAAAATAATAAAATATAATGAATATAATCATTTTAATCTAACAATGTTAAATTTATTTTACGTATTAAACAATATTCTAGACTAACATTTGATCTAGAATGTGTCAAACTTTGTAAAAATCTAAAATGTTGTTTGACACCTGAAAAAAAAATTAACTAAATTAAGTTAGGAGCATTATATATATTCATCTTAAGATTGAATAATGATATTTTGAATCACTTTTTTTGACTCACTCTTAATTTACCATTCCGATCATCATTAAATTATCATATCACACCACTCCAAAAATAAAATAGATAATTGAAAGGTGATTCAAGTTATAATTAAGAGTGAATCAAAATATTATTATACTTTAAAAAAAGTTTGAGACAAAAGCAAATCCCAATTTTGTGTCAATATAAAAACTATATCTATTCATTATTAAAATTTGGACTCTATCAAAGTTTAAGATAAGAAGGGATTCCAATTTTTTGTGTCAAAGTTTAGGAACTAAAAATATATTTAACTTTATATATATATATATATATATATATATATATATATATATATATATATATATATATATATATATATATATTAAATTTATAAAAACATGTCATATGCAATCAAGTTATTGAATTTAATCTTCAATAACAAATTACTTACTCGTTGTTATGTATAAAGTAATAACTGATTTATTATCCAATAAATCCATTGGGTAGGAGCAATTACCATTAAACTAACTTATCGCTTTACCTTCATTTTCTCTCTTCTTCTTTTTTTAAATATTCTTTTAACAACTTGTTCTTCTACTATGCATGTTTCTTCTTTCACTTGGATAGGATTTTGGTCACTATATCGTCATTCTCAATTTCGTTTTCATGTAAAACTCATTTTTGTTTCGTTTTAATCTTTTGACTAAGACTCTGCTTCTGAATTAAACAAACAATAAGAAAAAACCCCTTTTCAAAAAAAACAATTACATAAGATATAAATAATTCTTCCTATAATTAAATAAATGCATTTATTATTATATGTTAATTACTAATGAATTTGGACTATTAATCAACAGCTTAATTGTAAGACAGAATCAAGGATTATGTCTCTAATTTTGGCCTAATCTTGACTTGGAGAAGAATCAGAGACTCTGAATCCATAAAAAGGAAGAACATAAATATTCTATTTTAGAGTGTTTGTATCTTTTGGTTAGAAGATATTGAATGCATATATGTTCTCCTATTTTGCGCTATCATAAACTTTATGAAGCTTTGCACAAGTCCTAATTCATTTCTGGCATTTCCTTATACTCATTTGTATCATTTAGTATACTTGCTAAATTGAAAGAAAACATATGTAATACGTAAGTTTAGTCTTATGTTTGCTAGGTATAGAAATTTGTTTTATGTTGACTTCAAGTTATAAAAAACATATTTTCATTTCACATTAAAAGAAATAAAATAAAAAAGAATATTGGAATAAAATAAGTTGTTGAATTTTATTCATATACGCCCAAAGTCACCCAATCACATCAAACTTCTCGATCTTAAAAATTCGTTCCCAAACCAGGCACATGGGGAATGCATACTACACTTAGCTGGCTATGTTTATAGGCAAATTGAAAAAAAAAAGGAAATGAAAGGAGAGAAAACAGTAAAATGTGTATTTCTTTAAGGGAAACAAAGAAAGTAAAAGAAAATCAACAAAAGATTGTAATCATATTTATATTTTAGTCTTTTTAAAAATAATAAATAAAATATCATTTAAAAATATTAAATTAAAATATAAAATTTAATAAATAGTTTAATATTTTAAAATAATTTAATTTATTATTTAAATATTTTTATTTTAACTATTTATCGAAAAGTATAATTTTTAATAAAATATTTAGTATAGTCCATTATAGTTTTATCCATAATTGATTATATACGTATATTCCATATTAATCTTACAAATTTCCTGTAGGAAGTCTTAATAGGTAATAAGTCACCTTTTCTTTTTCCTTTAGTTTGTTTATTCCATCTTGTTTTAAATGCTTTATATCTCTTGTCTCTTCTAACCTTAAACATTTTTTTTCTCTATTTTTCATATCTCTCACTTCTTTTCCGCTCAAACATTTTATTCTTTTCTCAGTAGTGCATTTTCCCTATTTCCATTTGTTACTAAATTTTATTGGCAGACTAGACACAAGTTTACACATCTTTTATTTATATCTAAAAGGAATTAGTAAGTTTTTCTTTGACTAGAGCTTTCGTGAATTATTATTTGTAATTTGCATAGTTCTAAATAGAAGTTATTGTAGATAGTAGATTAGTGATGTCAGAACTTGTCTCTACGAAATTGGGAGGTTATCTAACAAAATTAGTAATTGTCAACGTTATTTCCTCGGTTTTTTACAAATTGATTTTCTTATTGAATACATTGTTTTCAATTATTTTATTTATCCACTGGGGTTGTAGTTTATTCTTTCTGTATTTGTTGCAAAATTTGAATGAAGATTCACAATTTCCCCCTCACAATTTAGGTTAAAAATAACAGTAGTTTTATACAAAAAAAATTAAAATGTTACGAGTGATGGTAAAATTGTAAGAAAAAAATATATAAAAAGAAAAGTTACAAAAAGTGATATACCTTTTATATATTATTGTAAATTATATTTCAATCAATTGCTTAAAAAAGGTATCACACCCACAAAACTGTTACACATTCAGGTTTCATTTTTTTTTTTGTACCCATTAACCCCACATTCTATTTATTTATCTTTAATTATGAGTTCTATTCAAACTCAATATACCTCAATAAAATTTGATGTCAATGCTTGTATAACTCAAAATGCAGATATAAATATCACCAACTTGCGTGCGTTTCTGCCAAGTTATGTAATATAACAGGTTAAACAAATAACAATTACTTAGATAACTCTGTGAGTTACCCAACCAAACTCGAAGTTTTCGAAACTTACCTCCTGAAATCTCAGTCCTTCAAAAGTGTAGGTTGTAGGAGAGATCTCTCTGGTTATAGTCATTTGCACTTGTAATTGTTGTGCTATGGAAGGTACTATGATGTTACGTTGTTATGAAGAAAAATTCATTCAAAAGGGGGTATGTAGCTTGATAGGTATAGTTTTCGCAAAAGTTAAGAGTAGGTGACATTTCATTAAAGTGAGAAAGAACAGGTAAACAATTCCATGGTACAACAATGCCTTTCAGTGGCAAACCATAACAGCGGGATGTTGACTTAAAAGGTTTTTCGTAAGTAAATATCACAGAAATTACGCTTTAACAAAGACAATTGACTTCAACATTGGATTTTCCAAAAGGAACTATTGGACTTTTGAATTATGTAACAGTTCCAAACAGCTCATCCATTCTTTCTGTAAAGAACTAAAATATATATTGCCTCGTTAAGATTGATCGAGGACGAATTACTATAATGTAAAATAATCTTTCTTGGTATCTCCCTTTCTCACTATTCTTGGATAATCCAGCATGTTCACGCGGTTTCTCTTAAAAGAGTCTCACCTGAGATCTCACAAAAAGTCTTGTAATGAATGACGGTGGAGTTCAATAATTATCCTTCACTCTTTCATTAGAGTAATTCAACTTGCCCAACCAAGGAGGTATAAATAAAGCTACATTGATATATGATAATCTTTTACATATAACTACCACACGTAAGCGTGGCCTTCTTGTCTTATTTGCTTTCCTTTCGTTTACAATATTACGTGAGCATGACCAAATCAATGTGATACTCAGAAAAAGAAAAATAAAAAAACTCAAACTGCATGAGAAGCCAGAGATCTATACAAAATTTAAGGGGATGCTCTCCGAAAAACTGGGGAGAGATCAACGTAATTTCTGTCCATATAAAGATTACACAATCTGTGAAGACTAATTTTTCAAGATTATTCTTCTGGGACTTCAGAAACTACTTAACTTATTCATAGATAGAGACCAAATAGTCAAACCAGAATGGTTAATCACTTTGAATAACGTGGCAATTATTTGGCCCCCAAATGCAAATAAGTTCGTAGTTACTATATTGAAAGGCTTACTTCTCCTTTTACCAGCATTTCATCCTAAAGAAGATAGCCAAAGTATCTCAACTCATACTAAAGGCCATCCAATTGGCTCCTTATACTGATATCATCAAGCTGTTCTTTAAAAATCCTCCAAAGGCGGTGTCCCAAATTATTGGAGCTCCACAGAATAACTTTTCAATTACTATGCTAGTATGAGCTAGTAAAAATCTTTCCTGTTGCTAGTTTGGGCTGGCTATAGAAGCTAAAGTGTTGTTTCATGCAGCCTCAACTAAATTATGGAATAAATGAAATTTCTCAGCAAGAATTTCTAAGAATCAGTACTAGTAGACGCTTATAACTGAAAAGTGCCCAATTCATGACCGTGTCTTGTAAGAAGTACTTTCCGCCCCTCAACCCATTCTAGTCTATAGGAGAGATCCAAATTATGAAGCAATTGTTTTGGACTGTCCCCGTGATTTGAATCCCTCGCATTATCCTACAAAAGAAAATATAGGTGCTATTTCTCAATATAAGAACTAAATTTTTTGACATGGTAGATGACTTGATTAATTAATGACCTTATGACTCCTAATGAAACGTTTTCATCCTGACCTGTCTACCATTTATATTCATGCATCTCAACCAATTGAATGTATTTTAGTATGCTTTCAACCAACTTTCTATTATGCTTTCATCATTTACTTAGTTAAACTAATAATATCCAGCTTGGCAGTTGAATTCTCCTGCTAAGTATAATTTCATACAACTCATTGTATCTTCCCCTCAGGTATCAGATTCAGTTGAAGACCGGATCCTAGGCTCATTCGCTGGATGTAAATAGCTTCAGTAATGAAAAAAAATAAGATAAATATATATATATAGATTACCTGAAAGTTCTGCAGCCTGTCAGTTTCCAAAATATTGGCCATTATGCTTGATCTTGAAGAATTAGGTGAAAATCCTTCCCAAGGAGGAACAAATATTAGTTTGGTGCACTGGACAGGAACAAAGTTCCGGCTGAGTTTCTCCCACCAGAAAGATCCCAGTGACCACCATCTAATCAGTAGTCCATGTTCGGAAAAAGCAACCAGCCCCTATCAGTGAAGAATATTGGGGTATAGGAGGGAAAGAAATATCAGTTTGAGATACTGACGATAAGTACCAATCTTGAAGCAAATAGATCGATAAAGAAGAAACACTATTTGGCATAAAATGGGGCCATGCAGAAATTAAAGACGCTATTGAATAATCAAGGAAAAAAAAAATACTAGCAGCACATTCTCTAATATTCTTGGACACACTGTTGTGCATTGATATTTATTGAAAATCAAATTATTTTTAGGGTTTCATTTCTTATTTAATAAGTTCAGCTCCTGATTCTGTAAGCAATAACAGGTAGTGCGTTAGAAAGTGTAACACTTGTTAGGAATCCTTTTATTTGACCAGAAGGATAGGAACTAAAGAATTTACCCCTTTCTTGATCATTACTTCCTAAAAGTTCATAAATATTCTTTCTCCAATAGAAAGAGTTTGGATGTTCGTGTGATCCTAATCCTTGCAGAGTACAGAGACTAAAGCAAACCTTCACAAACTTCCTAATAATATCCATACAGAACATGTTTTTGGAAAGATTTGGAAATTATTACACCTAAGTTCCGGTGCATAGTACACATACCCCGATGCATTTCTCCTTCTGAATAAAAAATAAAAAAGCTTTCAAATATTTTCTTTTAAATTCAAAGTGTATGTTCCAGCAGAAAACAACAATCCAGCCTTTCCTCACCAGAATAGGTCAACTCCATGGATCAAATGAATTATGACGCTATAATGTTCTGTCATGAAACACGTTTATATCTCTAAATTATTTTTAATGGTTTTGCCTATAGTTTTTTTCTGAGTTTAAATCTACCTCTAGCAATTTGGCTACTCTTGTAGACCAGAAATAAAAAGAAATAAGTAAAATTTTGAATGGAAATGGCAAATTACTTTACGTAGTGATATTCTGAACCAAATTTTCAGGACGAGAGGGAGAAGAGGAACCCAACTGTTATATGAGCAATACTTGCATGAGCCGATTGCATAAAGGCAAATCAATCAAAAGTTCAAAATGTACTAAAATAATAATCAAGTCTGCTAAAATCTATGGAAATAATGCACAAACAAGATTGATTCTACCTATAGGCCCTATCCTCATACAAGATTGCTTTCTCTGGTTAACAGTGCACTCAGATTTTTGGAAAAGAATATATATGAAAGAAAGGTTTTCATCTTATTTAAATTGGTCCAATCAAGTAGAGTGAACCAATGCGAACAGTTTAGTCAAATCATAAAAAATAATATAGTGAACGAAAATGGGTGGGAGCCAGAAGGAAGTCTGTTAGGAAGTTACGTTGTGAGGATTCCCCTATTGCTCTGAGTAGTCAGAGTAATTCCCAACTGAATTTATTAATCACATTATCATAGCATACATATGATCTGAAACCAGTAACAGCCCATATTTCGGTCACAGATATATCAAAGTTTATAGTTTGTTTAATATAATTAAGACTCTGAATAATATCAAACCTTTATATATATATATATATATATATATATATATATATATATATAATTATTAGGTTAGGTAATCCAAAATCTACTAAGTAAATCATATCATGAAACACCAAGTAGTTAAGGTTTTTTATCAACAAAATGTGTCAGTACCTCTCCATCTGGTGAAAAACTCAGTGCTGAAATAGCAGTGGTCAACATTGTTCCTAATGATGATGCTGGAAGTAGAGTTGGAAGTCCAGGAGGCCCACTTGCATCTAAAACCTTTATCATTGTCACACTGCATAAAAAACGAAGGCTCTCCATTTAGGAAACTTTTATCTCCAGATATCTAAGAGACAAGAAATACATGACAACATTTTGAATCAGAAATTTCAAAAAGGGAACCATAGAAGTGCGAAAGAAAGAAAAGAAGAGAACAAGTTATAAATGCCATTATCGTATAAACTGGGAATGTAGGTTCGGTCCAAAATAAATTTCTAATTCATTTCTTAAGAAATTGTCTATATCATCATAGGCTAACCATGGTTATGATGGTGCTAATTATTAAATTATCCTTTTAGTCAAATTATTTGAAAATGGAAATTAAAACTGTCACAAGGATTTACAAATGCCACCGTATGTATTAGATTAGATCTGGTGATTTTCTTCATCATTCGCTGAATATGATGTTGAAGAATACCATCAAAGCAAAAAAAAAAAATACCAGTCAGCTACTTAGGATAAAACCTGGGGTAAGACTAAGCACTAAGCATAGAACGTCATATTAAGCATCACTATATACTTTGGCATCTTAGCTAGGCTCACACCTTGTCTTTCCCCCCCCTTAAATATACTATTATTGTTATTTTTTCCCTTACAAAATTTTAATTAATTCGACTAGGTACTTCTAATGGTTTTTATTCTTTGACCTTCCAACCCTGCATATAATATATAAATGCCACAAAATCAAGTGCACTTCTCTCAAGTACAAGAGAGACAGAAATTGGAGGATATTTTAACATTTCAGCCTGAACCCATTCTGAATCATTAATTACAATCTATATCTGAATCCTAATACCTTTGCATATCATAAACCCTGATGTTTGCGTTGTTAACTTCTCCAATCACATCTCCAACTGCTAGTTTGGTCCATGAATCAGTGACAGCCACCATGGGATATACACGTACAAGTTCCTTGAAAGTTGTCATTGAACTCTGGAAGCATGCCTTCCGCATGACTGAGTTGCTAGGATCTATAGTCTGTAAAATGAAGTTGACCACCTGCAGATCTGACGCACTGTCACAAAAATTCATGCTTCAATGTTTCAAAACAAATAAGCAGTATGAATTTAAATCTATTGGGGAAGAGAGAAATACTAGCAAATCATATGTTTCAGTACGAACAGATGATAGCCTCTCAAAAAACAAAAATCAGTCTACTCCCGAATAGAAAAAGAAGAGAAACAAGTAATGAAAGATATAAGAATAGGAAATTCATTATAAGAAAGTACACAACCAATATGAAACAAATGTATATCTAAAATGAAGAACTGAGATATACCGATAAGATTCAGTTTGCACGGCATAAATACCAAATAGTTCAATCTGTCAACATTAGTATATAAGTAAGAAAACAACAATAAAGGTTTTTCCCTCTAGTGAGATTAGTTACATGGATAAAAGGATACCCTGATGTTTTGTCTCAAATCATGCCTGTTTGCTAACCTTTAAACCTTTCTTAATCATTTTGCCTATAACTTTTTCAGCCTCCCTTTACACAGCAATAAACACATCTGATATCACAATGGAAAAAATATTTTATTTTCTAAAAAATAAAATTCATATTTAAATAATAAAGTATCATTATTGTAAAGCAAATGCTCCTTGGATATAATTCTCTCCAAACAATAGTCATTCACCAAAAGGAATATATGCTAAAATGTTTGGTTTCAAGGATTCACTTCTAGTAAACAGAAATTGAACAATAATAAAATAAGAAAAGAAATAGGCTTAACTACTTTTGGTCCCTACAGATATGTAAAGATGTAAATTTTGGTCCCAATAAAAAATTAATTGCACATTTAATCCACTAATTTTTCCAACTCAAGCAATTTTGCTCCACCATTGAATATAATTCAATTGCTAACAGAAAATGCTGGTGTGTCCAATTATGATAACATTGTTAGCTATTTATTCAAGCATAATATTAATAGCAAGGTTTAACACCAAATATTAGTACCAGACACATTAGCATTTTTTGTTAGCGATTAGATGACATATTAGTAAAGGATCAGAATTAGTTAATTTTGATAACTAAAGGACCAAATGTGCAATTAAATTTTTATAGGGTCCAAAATTGCAAAATCACAACTTTGAGGATCAAAGGTGGATTGAAACCAAAAAAGTTAAATATAAATTAAGTCTTGAGGTAGATACCTAACCACAAACATAAGGTGAAGTCAAAAATCAAGACGCAGTAATGAATCTACCAGAAAGATTAATAAAAATAAGGCTAGTCTTAGCAACAACTGTTTTCACAAACCTTGTCAAGGTATTGAGCCAAATTCTTTGGAGAACCACGCATGATCCTTATGAGAGTCAACAAAGACACCATGTGGACAGGTGAATCAGATGCAGTAGACCAAATTTGGCTTTCAATCACAGCCAAAAAGCCTGTTATATCAGCCATAGCCAAACTTGGAAGAAGAACCTCCACCAATGTCTTTTTAATAGAAAAAGATGCATCCGATATTTCTTTCACTGACTTGGAAGATGGGCCACTCAACTCTACTTGGAAAAAAATATCCCCAATCAGACGAGGAATCTCAGAGACAATGCATTCTTTCCATGTACTTTCCATGCCCTCTGCAAGTAGCTCAGCAGCAGTGGAGCTATACTTCTCGTTCATAGCCATAGCCAACTTCATTAATGGATGAACAACAAGCCTGGAAAGACTTGGCTTTACAAGACTAGGATACCAGATAGCCAGTGCACCAGCAACAATAATGTGAGATGTCATTGCATCCTGACTAGTTCCACCAACACAAGAAATCCAATCTTGCACTTCAAATGATTCTAGCCAAGCAAGTATCTTGGATTCCTCATCTCGGGAAACTCCTTGTTTTTCTACCTTTGGAGATATACTCCCTTCCCTCATGTTTCCTAGATTATGCGTGTCTCTACTTCCAGTATGGAAACTCATATTGTTTGACTCAGTAGGTTTCAAATTGCATAGAGGTAGAGGAATAACATGAGAGGCAGCACAATGAAATATAGAGCGTGCAGCCATACGCACATGTTCACTTTCATCTTGCCAAAAAGCCACCAAGAGCTGCAAAAAGAGGAAATAGCCTTCAGAAGTTGAAATCAAGTAATTAGGAAGTTTTTCAATAACACAGCGCATGGACACAGTCCACTGCCCATAATATGACAAACTACAAACAACATTAATCAAGTATTGGAATTGATCATTCCAGTAAGGTCATCTAATGGAACAAAAATACAAATAAAAAATAGCTTTCGTAAAATGTTATGCTGTAACTAAGAGAATGGACTAAACTGCCAGATTTTAAGCTATCTCAAAAACACAAGAAACATGGCAAAGCTGGCCTAAATTGAGTCTGTTTCTTAAGTTAGAAAGTAAGGTAGTATCCACCCTCAATTTAATTTAAAGTGCATCTTATTAATTAACGCACTAATTTTTAAATGCAGTTAAAACCTTCAGAAAACAAACTCCCTTTAGAGGAGCTTATTCTAGGAAACACACAATGGACAACATTCAAAGGCCAATTAGGTATTTGAAACCAAAAATTTTCCTCAAAAATGAAATTTTAGACAAACAACAAACAGGAACAATCAAACTACAAAGGCAAAACAACTGAGGGTTTTCTCCTTGCTATAATCTATTTCCTCCAACTGCCTCATTTTTTTTTTGTTTTAGGGAATATTGCGGCATAATGATGCAGTTTTTATGGGAAGTGGAGAGGAGAGGATTAGAACTTGTATTCCAGCCATTTGTATCCTCGAAAGTACCTAACGTATGTGGTACTATTTCTGGATTACTCGGGCCTCACAGCTAGGGCTATTACAAAATTGAACTGGACCACATTAGTATTGAATTGAACTGAATTACAATTGTTCTGAAAAAAGCTGAACTATTTTAGTTTAGTTTTTTAAAAAAAAAAAAAACTGAATTACTTCTAAATCGAACTGCTTGAGCTACACTGAATTGTAACTCTTCCTCTTTGAGAAATGAATTTACAAGATACATTTCTGAATATGTGCAGCACTTACCAAAAAGATTGATTTAAAAGAATGTAAAATCAAGAAAATAGAAATAACAGATGTTGAGAAAGAAATAAAAGGTAAGATTAGGAAAGAAAGAGAAAGGTAGAAAGAACGATATCGGTATTGAAAAGTGTAGAATACAAGAGGAAGAATCCTTGGCACTCCCTCCTCCTACTGAAAATCTTAATTTTGGTTATTTACCAAAAAGATACATTCCTATTGCAATTTACCTAATTTAACTACGTAACCTCCTTACTGCCCCTGAAATGAAACCACCTAAACCTAACCACTGGTCTCCTACTACTTTTTTTTCTTCTGGAATATGCCACCAAATCTTATTCTCTTATTCAGAGTTGGCTAATGTCTAATGCAGTGTGATGCGTCCAAAGTTATCATATATTCTTCACAAGCTCACAACACAAATAATATAGGGCATGCATAAAATCAATTGCGAATAAAATTATAAAGCTACAAAAGCACGTTTACATATTACAACCTGTAATGAAGGTGGCTTCACATCTGGAAAATTTTCCAGGAAATTCCGAGTATAAAAGGCTGCTAAAGCACTGCATACATATGATACTATCAATCATCAGCACATTTTTTCAAACTGAGTACATTTTTAGAAAATAATTTAAGACGGCTTGTTTAATAAATTAAAGAATTCGACTTTAAAAAGGGATTACCACATTATAAACTGCACAAAAATACCATTACCCAAACAGTAAAAGTAAGATTAGTAAGAGGGCAAAAATATAAGATAATAGGAACAGAATCTTTGCAAGCATCATAGAGGAGCAATTGCTCTTAAATAGAATACATAGACATAATAACTAAAAATCCTAATTTATGATTGGATATAATGTATCCCTCCCTACAATTCTGGATCAACGATCTTGTACTATAAATATAAAATATATTGTCAGCCTATTAATCCTCCTAATTATCATATGAAATTAAGTCAGCTAATTATGTAATTAAAATTGTAGAAGGAAATATTAACTGCAACATAGATCAAGGGATTCTGGCACTCCCCCTCAAGTTATTGATTGGATGTCATCCATTCCCAATTTGCCAATAATAGACTAAAATGAATAACCGGTTAGGACTAGACTCAATAGAAGGTGAAGTATTAGGGCTACACTCAATAGATGGTGAAGTATTACTAGACTCAATAGATGGTGAAGTATTAGACTCAATAGATGATAGAGTATTAATGAGACTTAATTTTTTAGAAAATGAGGTTTTCTGTCAAGATTGGATTATCCTTATCTTCAATGCATGAGCTTTCCCCCAGAAGATATGGTTGAAAATATTGTGTATTTTCATCAAAGGTGACATCACAAGGCACAAGAATCGTTTTGTTGGAAGGTGGTAACATTTGTATATCTTTTGATAGGTTAGTAACCAATAAATATGCATTTAATAGCTCGAGGATCAAGCTTTCCCCTAAGATTGGGATGAACATGGACAGAGGATATATAACCAAAGACTCGAGGTACAAGATGATTAGTTATCCTAAAGTCTGGGAGAAATTCAGAGAGTAGTTGAATGTGACTATTATTGTTTAGATTTTCCGAGGATATTACACACTTGTGCTTTACAAATTCATAAGGATCACAATGAAACATTTGTTCGTCAACCTTTTAAAATAAGTTAGGAAACATGATTTGTAGGGTACTGAATGATGGATGACCTAATCGAAAGGGGTCTAACCAAATTTTTTTCTATATTGGACAGGGTCTATAAGATATAAACCTAGTAGATAATTGAGTCATGTGGTCTATGGCACCAGAATCAATTACCCAGACACCTTCTTTACAGGAATTTAAGGCATTGAGTGTAGGAATAAAGAATATTACATGCGAATGCTAAGGAGCAATTACCTGAGTCTGCAGGTTTTATTAATGTGTTCAGCAACCCCCTTAATTTTAGAGTCTCCTTTGTGCTGAACTCTGGTGGGTCGAGTTTTCTGTATCAGACATTTTTTAGGGTTGAACTACGGTAATGCAGGCCTAGAAGGTATACATTGGAATAGAGGTTTTTGCTGTTGCAGCAATCCATGTTGCGCAGGTAAATACAGCAGAAGAAAGAAAGGAATGTTGTTTTGCAGCAATGCAGGCTGCGCAAGAAATTACACAGGCTCCCAAGGATTTTAGAGCATTGATACCATGTCAGAAAAATTGTTTCTTGTCTTATTCATACAGGAGCAATTGCTCTCAAATAGAATACATAGACATAATAACTGAAAATCTTAAGTTACGAAGGATATAGTCTATCCCTACAATTCAAGATCAATGATCTTGTATAATAAATATAAAATATATTGTTAGCCTATTAATCCTCCTATTTATGAAATGTAATTAAATCTTCCAATTATGTAATTAAAATTGTACACGGAAATGTTAACTGCAGCATACATTAAGGGATTTTGACCAAAACCAGCCATGGAAAAACCTACTATTATTTATCCTACACCTGATGAATACTTTTTCTATTCAGAATATTACAAAAGTGTCAAACTAGTCTGGCTTATTGACCAGCTCGACTGATAAGCCAACGTAGGACCTAAAATATCTAGTTGGCCATGATAGTCGGGGCATAGTTTTTTTCTTTTATTATTTTCATCACTTTTCTATTTATGAAAAAATATGTATATGTTACAAGAAAAACTCCAAGGAGCTGGTTTCACATAATACCAAGAATCCACCTATAACACGAGTTCCATAACACATGGAACTACTTAAGTAAATGGATGGTTGTTCCATTTTGTGAAGAACCTCAAATAGGACTTTGAAACTTTGTAGCGTTTAAAAAAAAAAAAAACATCTCGAGTGGTTTGTTAAAATTTAAATTTAAAGTATGTTTCTAAGTTCAGTTTAGGGGGGGAAAAGAGGGTTCCTCCGAGGAAAAAAAACTACTAAAAGCTGTGATTAAAATATTTTCATTTAAAAGCAAAAAGAAGATGTAGGAGTACAAATAACTAGATTTTTTTTCTTTTCTATTAATGTAATTGTGACTATACCTGCTGGCTGCTGAACCAGAGTGAGACAAGCTAATCAGACGTTGGGCAAGGGACACCATCGTCAATGATCTCAATGCACAAAACTCAGATGATGATTTCCAGAGCTGAAACAAGGTTTTTAATGTCTCAGGAATTATTGAAAACAGAGATAAAAGAAAAGTCCCAATGTACTGTCCAAAATATTACCTCAAGATTAGCACTCTGAGCAGGAAATGTCAATGTCAATGACCCTTTATCCCCCTGCAGACCAGAAGCTACTATGAAATTTTCTGGTCTCCTCAGCTTCATGTCACTTATCAACAAATTATCAAGCTCTGTGTCTACACTCCACGAATGTAGATATGACAAGCTATATCGAAGCAAGTATTCTTCAAACAGGTTAACCAAGTCATGCCCTTCTAAAGTTTCTGAATTACGGTGGCTGGGATTTTGCTCCTGGACTCCCTGCTGCTTCAAATTGATAATCACTGGCTTGCCACCACCATTTTCTATGGATTCATTCTTTTGAAATAAGAGCATCAAGGATGCAAGATCAAAACAAAGAGACACAATCCCTGGGAAAGGGCAAGCGCATTTGATAGGAAGCTTGCTACTCAAAAGAGCAATCTGAGAGGATGAATCTGGCTTCACTGAAATTTCTTTACCTGCATTTGTGTTGGAAGAATTCAGCTCAGTCATATTTGAAATATTTGGTGACGACCTTGATGAAGTAAGCAAGTTGTCTGAACTATTTAAGGGGGAGTTAGAGAACCTTGCATCATCAACTATCGGAAGGAGTAAGGAAGAGACTGATGTGTTTCCATTCAGCAATGTGCCAGATACGGAATTCTTGCTGACGCATTTACAAAAATGATCAAACATTGAATGTGCAGCTGTCCCAAGTAGGACTCGCTCACGAGAACCTGTCTTTACATCCCAAATGTATAATACATCATTAGCATCAGAAGTTCCGTAATGTGTTTGACAGAGACAGGAAATATAACCTCTTGCTCCGTCCCATAAAACTTTAGAAGGATAGTTCACGTGTCCAGGAAAGATTCTCTCCACTCGCAGAGTCTCTAGAGAAACAAGAGCAACACATGCATCCTCTCCTACTGAAAGGAAACAATTACTCCAAGGATGCACAGTCAAAGGTGGAGCAAGAATAATTTGACGCACAGGAGCTACATGATGATGCATTACCATGATAAGACTGCCAGTGTCAAGATCCCATATTCGAATCGTGCAATCCATACTTCCAGACACCAAAACCTGCTTAAAATTCCAGCTTTTGGCACTACCCATCATTTGATGTGCTGCCAAACAAAGTACAGCACCTGTATGTCCTGAGAAAAACTGTTTGCATGCAGATGGCTTTTCATCAGGATTGGAACTTGCATCATCCAAGCAAATCCCTTGAAACAGATCAAACCTTACAACCTCTATTTCTCCACTTAAAAAACCGTATACAACAGCATAAGGAGTGAAAAGGTTCTCAGAGATGATCATGGAAGAAGAAACAACCTTCCCCTTGTAAGCATAATAATTAGTTCCAGTACCAGCATGTTTGTTGTCAACAATATCAGAATATGGACTCAAACCAAAAGTTTTAGTCTCAAGACCATCGAATCCCTTGAGCTGAGTCGATTTCTCAAACCAGCCGGTGAAAGATACACCATCACCGATCATTCTGCACTGACGATACAATCTACCAGGTTCATCACTAAAATCATGCAATGACCACATTGTGGCAAGTGGCCTCCATAGTAAAGGATCCTCATAATTATAGCAAATTGACTTGATGCATACAAGATATTGACTTACTTGTTGAAAAAAAACAGATAATCTCATATCAGGTTGATAACGAATACCAGGAATCTCAGAAAGAGGTTCACATCGGAAAACATCATTCTGATACAATACATTATATATAACTGCATAACCTACATTATTCCACACAACAAATCTTACTGTAATCGAGTTTCCATATTCGTTGCCATTGCAGACACTCTCCACATCATCATTCTCAAGAAAAATGCCACCATCAGCATGTGTTTGAGTACAACCCTGATCCAAACTGAATAAGCTATCCGCAAAAGAAACTTCTCCAATCACACTATGATTCAGTAACCTGAAGACACACCGATCTTCCAATATTGAAGCAACAACATTCCCATAGGTTAAAACCGAAACAACCTGCTCCACACTACTCAATTCTTCATCGAAAAAAGAGGTCTCCAATTGACCTTTATCACCAAGTGAACCCGCCAAGTTCTCCCCTCGATCCTCTGATATGGGAACCATCTGCTGCCTCCCATCCGAATCAGCTACAAACACAGAGTTTCTCTTCTCGTCATCATCACCCAAAACCAATGCCATAAACTTAATTGGACCAATGGATAGACTTCCATGAAACACAGTTTGAGTAATGGAAAGCGAATACGAGTCCACAATAAGAACAGTGCACTTAGGAGGCTTCCTAAGCTGAGTTTCTCTATCAATTAATCCTTCATTCCCCTCTAAAGAACACGCTATACACACATATCTCGGTGTCGAAGGCAAGGTTCTAATTAAGCGAGGAGTGCCAACCCAAGGCGGCAATTTCCTCCGGCACCGGCAATGGCCACTGTTTTTGCTCCACACACACAGAAAACCATCACAGCACGCACTTATCAACGCATTGAACTTACTTGTACTCGAAGTATAACCGTTTCCTGCATCTGCAATGGGCCTACAGACGGCGAGATCGGTAACCGGTGCGCCGTGACCGCACAACACGCCCACCGCCTTAACTTCCTGCAAAATCGACGCGGCTCTTAGCGATTGAAGGAGAAATAGTTGTTATAATTATTTGATAATTGGAAAGGAGAACAGAAAAATTGAAAATACCGGTGTGGAAGTGGAACTGGAGATGGTCCACCAGATGATGGAGCCATCCGATCCGGCTGTGTAAAAGGTCGGCGTCGGTGGTTCCGTCAAAGCGGCGACGGCGGTGACGCGGTGAGGGAACGGCGTGCCGGACCATATGCACGCCACCGATCTGCACTTCATCGATAATCGAATTTCTCACTTCATTGCTTTTTTTGAATAACGGCTACACATCGCATGTGTGATTATTACTCTATCACTCCATTCGCGAATTTTGGTTCGAAACGAAGGGGTTTTGGTTTGGACACTTGATTTGAACTCGATCACTATTCGTTGTTGCTTGTTTGATATTGTTAGATTCACGTTTTTTATTTCACTTCAGAGTTAACGCACAACACAGTTTATTTAATTTAATCCCCAAAGCAACCTATTTATATTTTGGGTCTAAAAAATATATGTCCTTGTGCCATTCTTTCATGGAATGTTTATTTATGGAAAGTTTAAAGTGACGCATTAATTTTCAATTTTTGGGATACATAGACTTTCAATTTGGACAAATTTGTTTCACCAAATAATATTACATTTTTAGAGATGATAGTTTCAAAAATATTAGTATGATGAAGACGGTTATTCTGGATATGTTTAAAAATAATTGGTTTAAATTTTATTATTTCTAAAAATACTTTTTATCAATTAAAAACAAATGTTAATAAATTTTTTTATGAAAGCAGAAAAAGACAAGGTTAATATTAAGATTATTTAAAATGTTTGCTTTGATATAACTTTTCATTTTGTTATACTTTTTCCAAGTTCATAAACTAAAAAACTAGTTTTTTATTTAGTTTGTAATTTTGTAAGTGCCAGTTATTCAACGAGGTTTTGTATATAAGAATTTAATATCATTTTTCTGTCACATGCATCGTCTGTGTACCGAGTGAATGCAAAATATTTAACTAGTATATAGTAATTTTATTTTTTAATGTATATCTATTTGAAAAACATTATATCACCCCTAATGTTTCTGCCATTCTTCGTGTTGGTAACAATAATAAGTAAAGAACATGACTTTTAAATTAACATGACCAACAAAATGAAATGACGGCATTATTTTAAGTAAAAAAGTGATATATAATAAAAAGGTTGGAAGAAATAGGAGAGTTTTGAGAACAGAAGAACAAAGAAGCAACGAGAGAGATGAAGAGGAATAGAATCATGTGTACAACTTCTTTATGATTAAGGAAATTAATCGTTAATATTACATACTTATCTATAATAATTCGCAGATGTATTGAAATATAAACTGTTGATTCTTTTTTAACAGACGTTACTCAATGTCACTTACTCTCTTTAGAAGAATCAAATCCTGTGAAAATGAGCAAAGGTACATTTACTTTCCTGTGATTTTAAAGTTTCAATAATTACACACTCATAACAATTCACAAGTTTTCAAGCACTTAAGAGGTTAGTTTTCTTAAGACCACATACAAATCACGATGTTTTAATCTTCATATAACATTATTCAAGATACTAACAGACTGCATGCTTATTACACTGTTTTAAATGTTTACATTTCAATTCATAAAAAAACACGCCTGGTTCAAATTAATTCTTCAATAGGATAAAAACTATGACAATAACCATTTTTATGTAAAAATCAATACAAATGATATATAAAACACAGGGAGCTGAAGTGTAAATTTCATTAGTAATGACTAAAATATAAAATGTAACTTTTAAAGCAAGGAGAAATGAATTTAACCTAAATAAAACTTTCCGCGACGAAATAAGATATCCAGATTTCTCCTTACAAGGTTTGAATTCCCATTGTACATTAAAAAAACTATGTGAAGAAAGAAAGAAAGAAACAAAGGAAAGGGGGTCAATCAGTTGCACAATGAAGTGCCCTGTTCCTTGCTACACTGTTTAGTTTCGTTACCAAGGAAGGAAGACACTATGCGTTATATATATATATGCTGTGAATCATGCCAGGCAACACAACGATAAGCCTTTGAACTAAACGAAGAGTGAAAGCCTCCATTCAGCTCATCGACCTTTTGTATAGATCGAAATGTTAATTCTTCCCACCCTGGATGCAAAAGGGTAGGATAGATTAGAACTCGGTACTATAATTTCAAAAATATACGTAGCATATGATAGAATGAAAAGAAGGCAGCTAGCAAACTTCGCCAAATTTTTCAAGCCACAATTAATAGATGCTCAAATAATTTAACAAAATTCGTACTACTCTTTTCGCCTTTTATCCTGTCTCACATTGATGGGCTCGCAAAAAGAAAAAAAAAAAAAGGAAAATCAACATTGGTGGACAACTAAACAAATTTTAATATCAACAAACATCAGACTCCTTGAACACGTGAAGGAGGTATACACCTCGTTAAGAGGAATTGCCCCAAAGAGAATAGCCTAGCCATTTCACTCATGTCCCACGCAACATAACACGGGCTCTGCACTATAGGTCACTATTTCACTTGACGCTCATGCCCCCAAATAGAATGTAACCAACCCAGAAAATTGATTATTGGGTATAAAAGTCTAAGATAATTGTGAGCAGTGTTTATGGGTAAGGCCCCGCCAGACTTGGATCTTCTGGACAGGTTAAATCAACACTAATTGATTCATATGTACACTAACCAACTTAAGTAATACACATGGATAATGATTGTTAATAGATAGACCTAGAAGTTATGATACAGTCACCTTCTTGATTAAAACTCGAGTTTGGGACATACTTACATTAAAACATACAAACAGCTATCCACATCCATAAACATAAATATTAATGAACAAGTGCATGTCTTAAAATAATTTCAATCTTTACCTTATGAGGTGGAGTTCCCGGTCTTGATGTGTTGTTGCCAAATCCACCTTTCACTTTCTTTTCAGAAGATTTAAGTATTTGGAAAGAGCATGTCAAGGTGTCATCCACACTCATCATAGCACCAGCATTATCAAATTCACCACAGTAATTAGGGGCGGAGAATATAGTCACCAGCTGACGCTTGGCAAAAAACTCATATCCATCCTCTACGACCTGAAACACAACCCAAAATTTAAGAAGGGAAACATCAAACCAGATTCATCAATATTTGTATAGATAGATTCACCAATTCGTTAAAAAGAATGAAGACTGATGAGCCAAGTAAATATCAAATAAATTAGAATAGTCAGACAGAGAAACAATGCAATACAAGTACATTAACAAAAATCAGGATCATCAATCAAACACCATCAGATATTTACAAGGTGTCAGAGTTGATGGTACAGAAAATATATTGAAAAATCCAACTGGTGCTAGAAAATTACGGATTAAAATATTAAACATAATAATTTTTATTATAATACTCAATGCGTGAGGTCAAAACACAAATTAATCACATTCTCATGCATTCTGTCCCTTTTTTCCCCTCTGACTCAGTTATAAAAAATAATGAATCTACTCAATGCATGTGATTATTCTTCATTAAACATTAACAATATGAATAGTAAATTGCAAACGCATACATCATGCATGCCAAACTACAGAGAAATGGACAAAACTATAGGTTTCATTACCTGGTGAGCTCTGCAAATTAGATCAAGATCATGATGTTCAAGAAATTCAACAACCTTGTCAGCCCCAAATGTAAATGACACACCTCGATCATTTTCTCCCCACCCATCAAGATCTTTATCAGGATCAGCCCATAGAAGGTCACAGAGAAGACCGTGATCTGGCACATCAATAGGACGAGCAATATTTCGTATCTGATCCAAATGTTTAAGATCAGGTGATAAACCACCATGCATGCAAAGAATCTTCTCATCTATCAGAGCAGCAACAGGTAGACAATTAAAGCATTCAGTAAATGTCTTCCAGATGCGAACATTAAATCTCCTCTTACACTCATCATAGAAACCATATATTCGGTTGATGGAGGCACACTCATGGTTACCCCTGAGAAGAAAGAAATTCTCCTTGTATTTGACCTTGTATGCAAGGAGTAAGCATATTGTCTCGATGCTTTGCTTACCACGATCAACATAATCTCCAAGAAATAAATAATTTGCTTCAGGTGGGTATCCCCCGTATTCAAACAGCCTTAAAAGGTCTGAGTATTGGCCATGAACATCTCCTGCAAAAGAATCGTTTAACACAGATGCCATCTATTATTTAACATCTATAGATAACACAGTGGTCAAAAGCAAAGGAAGGCAACCTAAAGGTTCTAGGGCTTTTACCGCCCCAAACCAAAAAGTGCCAGAAAGTAAAAACCTAAAGTAGCAAGGCATTAAAATTAGAAAAAGAAAACAGTAAAATGTTAACCAATTCAACATAAATCAACTACTCAAACACGACATTACTACTTAAAAGTGAAAGATGTTCAATTGCAAAGCACAATAATAAGTTGAAAACAGGCTCCAATGTCAAATTTTCAAAAACAAAAATAAATACTACAGCCAACACCGCAGCCCTAAAGTTTAAATTCATGACAAAGAAAATTAGATGGGTAGGCTTTGGGAGTTGTCACAATTATTGGCCATTTAAACCAAGTACCATGGAAAAGTCATCAAGGCAAGCAACTTGGTCGAACCAGGAAAACATCACAAGGCAGCAGAAGCCTGACAGGAGGGGCACGTTGTCTACAACTACAACCCCAAAAGCCCATCAATTCCTTCTGTTCCATCCTTGGTCCCCCTTATTGGTCCCTATCAACTATATACGTCACACTGACAGATAAACAACAAACTTACAGAAAATCAGCTACTGCGAGTAGTAATGCAATTATTGGGGTATAGAACTTTAGAAGGCATAAATTCTACCCAACAACGCATCGAAAACAATTCTTCATTTACACGGAAACCTCAACACACAATTCCACAGAAATGAAGAGTTAATGATTTTGCAAAAGTTGGTGATTATCTCAGAAGCGTAGTAGCTATCACCACTGATCACACATCCCTTTGCTTCCACCAATTCCTCACCTGTCTTCTAAACAGCCGCAAGAAAACGAAACAAAATAGTGAGCAGCAACCCCGTCTTCAGCACACACCAACCTAAAAGGCCCATAGCAAATTCAATGCACCAAAAGAGATAGGAAAGAGACATGACGCCGTAACCTAAGACCTCCGTATTCACGCCCAATCCTAATCGCTCCCTAATTTCAATTCCATGCAAAAAACGGTAATCCCAAACCGCATGTAAAACGAACAAGGAGTATCACATGCAGATTCACCCCACGTTTTCCATTCAATTACAGAATCCACATATCACAATTCACAATTATTACAAAACAACAACCAACAAAATAACAAGCAATACAAAAAATTACAATAATCAACTAATTACGGGAAAAAAATATACCACAAATCTTAATTGGAGCCTCGAGTTCGAGAAGATTGGGTTGACTGAGAAAGATCTCTTTAGAGGAAGCGCAGAGTTGTCGAATTTCCGCCTCCGTAAGCTGCACCTGCTTCGTGGCTCTACCGTTTTTTGCCGCAACGAGCCGGCGGATAATATCGTCGAGCAAGTTCTCGTCCATCTCGCGAGAATTTCAAAAGCGGATGATCGGGTTGTGGGTTTGAGAAGGAGAAGAAAGGGTTCTCGCTTTGGCTTAAAGATAAAGCCGAAGAAGAAATAAGAGATAGAGCGAAGGCAAAGCAAAGGGTTTAACGAACGAATCGAAAACGCAAAACGGGGAAAGGAGCGAAACGACGAGGGAGTGATTGGAAATGGCGCCGTTTCCCGCTTCCAGAACGGAAATGACAAACGGAGTTGTTTAGAGAGGCATCGACGACGCTAATAGTTATGTAGGTTTTGTACCCTTTGGGTTTGGCGGAGGGGAGTGGCCACTAGTACCAACCCTACCCTAGTTCTACTTCCTTGTGACAAGGACAAATAATAATACACATTCATCTTCCTTCTCATTTTTCTCTATAAGTAAATTGCAAAAAAATTAAATAAAATATTAGTAACTAATTTATAACTAACTATAAATAATAAATAAAACACTATCTTTAATTCATACACGATGCACTTCACTTCTAAAATAAGCTTTAAATTTTAATATAAAAAAATTACGAAAATTAGTCATGGCACCAACATCATGATTAAAAAGTAATAAAGAAATTAAAATCTGATACCTTACTTTGCCTCCCTGCTATGCATTCCATTCCTGAATCCTCGTCTGGAACCCTATCTGAAACATTTTAGGAAGTGGGACCCACTCCTCGCACGTGCAATGTGTCGCCACGTCATCTTTTCTTCCTCTCCTGTGCCATTTTTTTTTTCGGTGCTTCAATTCACTATAATCATCACCTATGATGATAATCAAGGATCTTATATTTCTCAGTGTTCTTCAATGGGATTTATGTGATGAATATCTCAATTTTTAATACATTTTAAGTTTATGTAAAAATCACCCTTATATAATTTCTACAAAAGAAAAAGTGTTGGTTTCTTTTATGGGGAAAATGGTTGAGTTTTAGATATATGGCATTTTTTAATGCTGCTAGTTAGACTTTATAATTCACCCATGCTACAAATAGTTAAAATATAAACGTAAAATTGAAATATATTTTAAAAAATAATTAAAATATGAGCTCATACCTAAGTCAAATGTCTAAAATTAAAAACAAAAAATGTCAACTAGAAATCTTCTTCTTTTTTTCGTTTTCAGCTAGTAATAAAAAATGTTGATTTTTTTAACTTTGAACTAATTGTTGATATCTTTATTGTTGCTTTTTTTATATTTTCTGACTTTTTTTTATAATATAATTACAAATTAACTTAATTTTAGGTAAATTTGTTTTCTTTTACATTCTTACTTTTATAAAGGCTTAATTAATTTTTGTTCTCAATTTTAGTTAGAAAATTTAAGTAGCTCTCCTCTTTTCACTTTTATTTTTGTTTTAATTGAGTTTCAATTTTTGGTAAAACATATAATTATATCCTAAATATTAATATTTTACGATTGTTAATAATTAAGTGATGAGACATGTTTATTTGGTAGTCGATGCATTGACATAGTTTTTTTTTTTTTTTTTAAT
>Ga0209589_1002030_pt1 | contig 34525 bp, 14 predicted proteins | sample CowpeawhiteBW_FD_187525 | JGI IMG/M metagenome (GOLD analysis project Ga0209589, IMG submission 187525) | Root nodule microbial communities of legume samples collected from California USA - Cow pea white BW (SPAdes) (version 2) | ecosystem: Host-associated > Plants > Roots > Nodule | place: USA...
TTTTTATAGATATATATATATATATATATATATATATATATATATATATATATTTGTATAATACGTGAATAAAGTACGATGGTCATTTCATTCAATATGAACATCTTAGCATCTTTTTTCTCTGTTACAGTTCGAGCATTAGTTTTTCTGAAAAAAAAAACTCCACTTACGCCTAACTCATTCCAAGAAATTTAGTTGTAACTATTAACTTTTTCATATAAAAAACAGTTCATATAAGATTTATGCATTAACAACTTTTTATATACTTTACTTTATCTCTTAATTTTTTTTTTGAAGAATAATTCTCATAATATATATAAAACGAACCGTTTTAAAAAATTGTAATAAGAGAGGATGTTCTTTTTCTTTTCTTTTAATATGTCGTTATTCTATTGAGGATTTAACTAAAATAAAAGGTACCAAAATTGAAAAGTTTTTGTGATAAAACAGGAATGTTATTCGTAGAGTGATAATAGTTTCGGATTAAACTATGAATATTAAGTCTAAAAATCTTAATGCATAGAACTTTTATTTATTCAAATCTTTTTTCTTTAGGTCACTCAATTGGGTTTTGTTGCTTAGAAATCAATATAAGTAAAAATAATGGGAATAATTGTTCATAAAGATAAATGTCTAGCCGAATAGAAATCGTATCAAAACTCAACTGAATCAGACATTCAATATAATATTCAGTACGAAACCAACCTCAACGTAAAAAGTTTATACAGATCCATTTTCTATTTATTTTTTAAATACTAGCGAAGAATTCCAATGAATATACGGATGAATAATGTGAGTGGTTAAATGATGCTAGAAACATTTGTAGTAGTGGTTTATACGACATTGTAATGCCTAACGAAAAACAAAAGCAATATCCTATTTTTTCATTAAAAACAAATCGATTCCATCTTTACAAATTAGGTTGATGTTATAAAAAATGAAACATTTTCTTTTTTGTTTTATGAAACTAATTCATGTAGACCTGACTTGTTTGTCTGGGAAGGAAAAAGAAAAAAAAAAAAGGACATCACGAAGTAGACCTAACTTAAGTCTTTTTCTAGAAGGGAATCCAAAAACGTTTAGGGACCACTATTTTTGTCCAGGTAAGAATATTTTTTATTTTCATAAACTCTAATTCTTTATACGTGGTTGAGTAAGTCATTGTGTTATAATACTAAACGAAATTATTTTTAATTAAAAATTTATGTAAATAAATAAAAGTTAACGTTAGTTAATTATTTAGTATTTTTTTGTCAGATTTGCGATGTTGTGTGCGTGATTCTAAAATTATAGAGATTAATTTGTTTGCATCAAATACTTAATATTCAGAAACATATATAATATTTTAATAATATATATAAATTAAATATTATTGGAGAAAATATACATACACGTAGTGAAAATTACTCTACAAATTCCATATGAACTCTTTTGTCTATCATAGAAAATGATCGTGTGCGGTTTCTTAGTTGTCTTCGTAAAGTGTCTCTAAATTCCCTATGTCAAATATATAAAATATATAATGTAATGTTCAAGGAAAAATCAATTATACAAAAATACATAAATACTTACTGCAGAAACGGGTCAACTATGGTGCAGTTAGTTAACACATGACAACGTGCTTGCAACTTTTCCTTTGTCGATAGAGTGAAATAAGTAAAAGATCCAACTGGTTTTCCAACTTGTGAAAATAATGTACTTACATTAGATGGAACAATATGAGGTCATCATTAACAGGACACAATCGATTAAATACAGTCTCAATTTCATTTAAATATCTAGAACAAAAAGTTAAAGCCTCTTCAGCCATGTATCTCTGACAATATCTGCTGAAGAGATTATTATCTGTGAAGTTTTACCAATTCTCACATGCATCAAGGGTCCAAATTTGTTGGTTAAGTTTCTGAGAGTTTGATGAGGAAGTGCCCCTACAAATTGGTCAATGTGCCAAGAAGAGGTAACTTCTATGGTCCTGGTGGCAAGTTTTTGAGGGACTTGTAAGGATTTGAAATGTTGTTAATGATGAACAATGCAAGGAGTATGCAAGCAAAGATGAAGAGGAGAGAGAATGGACTCTGAAGCTCCATGACGAGAAATGAAATGTTACACAAACATGTGTCAAATAGTAGGCTTATAAAGAAAGGAAATAATATTTTTATAACTAAATTTTGACAATTTTTTTTTTCTGATATCTTCTAAATAATTTTGAAAATTAAAAAATTAAAAAATTAAAAAAATAAAAATTAAAAAAGTCACTCTCACCAAACTTTACGAAAAAAAAAATGTCAAAAATATCATTCTTCAGTAAATAAGTGAGAAAATATTACTCTCTCTTTATAAAAAGTATGTCAAAATGTAGCTACGTCAACCTATCATTTTTCATTCTTTTATTAAAATACATGTCAAATCCACCTACCACTATCCATGATTGTGCAAGAAAATGTGATGCACGAAGGTTTTCTTTTTTTTAAAATAAAAAAAAAGTTTCTTGACCCCTCCCTATCATAAGATAAGTGTAAAAAAAAAGAAACACGTCATCGTAACTGTAAAGAAAAACGTGTAATAAATGAAATTCATCGTTTTTTAAATGAATGTAACTTTCTCAGCCCTTATATTATAAGTCTGTAAAGAAAACGCGGTGCACCATGAAATTGGAAGATTAAATTTTAAATTATGGATACTACTTCTAACGTCCCATTTAATTATTAAACGAAATTAAAATATGCGTCACACAAAATAGTCATATGGAGTAGTCCGGGATCCTTAACACAACTCCTACAACCTGAGCATACCACGATGCCAACGGGAAACCAGATACAAGTCTAACAAAGAGAGTAGAGTAGCAATGCATAAAGCGATACATGGGCCATAGCCCTAAAGAAATCATGAAGAAGATAAATCCAGTCCAAATGGCTAAGCAGCGAAATCTCCATTTCCTTGCTGACCACGAGAACCTCGCCCATCTGCTCCCATCAATCCAATTGATGATCATCGCAGGAAAGAACAGCCACATACCACACAACCATACAACAAACAAGGTAAGCTAAAACCAACAATATTCTCATCATACAGTCAAATATATTTCCATCATTCAATGTCCATACAACAACCAAGCATGTTATGACTTCCAATCGATACACTACGACTCGACTCGACTCATCCGGATATGTATAACTTGGTCGGATTTAGCGGATGCTCACACTTGTGGTGAATACCTCTGCTCACCCCTGAGCTATATGTCATAAGTATTACAATGAATCAATTTCCCTCACCACAAGGTTAGCCCATAATGAGTTTCAGGCCTCCTGCTACTCTCACCACGGGAGTCAGTCCGCTCTAGGTGAGACTAACTGACTCCTTAGAGCGTCAGGATGCAACCTTACCTTGAATCCTTACCGAGTTATACAGATGGGGCACCACCATGGACACCCACTAACAAGGGCCATGGAATTACGTCTCGACCACTGAAGCGCGATCCCGAAAGTCTAACCTAGAGACCCCTAAGGAATTATGCACTGACACATACAAACATAATCACACAGCCAAATAATATTCACCATGCATGTATACGTTATTTGTACCAACCTTTAAAGCCAACGCCTTTCATGTTTCAGGCCCAACTTATTTCATCTCATCATAAACCATCCATGTGCCAAGGATTTCCAAATCATATCGTTATCATGCCTCTTTCATACCAACCATTTCATTACAATCTCATGTGAAACTCATGCCAACCCATTATTCATAACTCATGACTTGCATCACTCAATCATGCTCATTCATATCAAACCTTTATCACAATACTCAAAACCAAGCAAGCATTATCCATACAAAGCCAAGAAAACAATCTCACATTACACTGTCTCGCCCAGCACCTCGCTTAGGCTGGAGGGTCTCGCTCAGGCAAGAAGTTCTCGCCCAGGCGAGCCCCCTTCGCCTAGGCGAGGGCTCAAAAAAGACAGCAGGAGCACCCGTGGGATCTCGCTTAGGCGAGACCTCTCTCGCCTGGGTGAGATGCTCGCTCGCTCAAAAAGCCGAGCTGGTCGCCTAGGCGACCTTTCACGCAAAAGTCCTGGGCGAGCTCCCTGTTCATCTCGCCTAGGCAAGACTGGCTCGCTTGGGCGAGATTAACAGGTCTCGCCACTATTCTCCTGTAACAGTCACCTGTTCGCACTCAAAAGGACAGTACACGACAGTTCACACATTCAACACAATCATACAACATCTAATAAACTCCAACCCAGCCATAAAACAATCAGGACTCAAACTCTAACTTCCTCGTACCTGGAAAAGTCTAGCGAAGACCCCGACTGTACGACCACGAGTACGACATCTCCAAGGATGAACTACAGGGCTGAGGTGAGAGTGGAACAGAACCAGCCAAATGGGGTTAACCAAGGCTCTTACAACAGATTACGAAAAGGTTACAAAAAGGGAACTAGCATGAACTCGAAGGTCACTTACAGGGAGTAACGGAACTTCCTGGCTCAACATAACAGCGGAGGCAAAACCCTAGCAGAGGGGTTGACGGCTGCAACTCAAGATTCTGTGAAAAGAGTGGAAAGTGAGACTTAGGACAATGTAGTAAGATTTTATATACTGGGCCAACCCTTAGGCCCACTTACAAGGGGCAACCCCTTTAATTTAAGACAGGCAGAAAAGAATTAATTTGAAAGGGGCCTTACACTACTTAACTATTTTAATTTTTTGGAATAGTTTGTTTGATGGTACGGAAGATTGTAGTTTCGTAGAGCTTAATTTTAAATGGATAAAAAAAATGAAAAGTGTATAAATAGATATAAACAATTTTTTTATTATACTATAAATTATATCTTTTTAGAATTATTTTTTCCTAATTTTTTTAGAATTATGAGGTTTGAAGTATTCCTGAAACAGATTATATAATTGAGAATGTCATGGTTGAGAGATGAAGATATATATTTAATCAAATTCTTAATCAGGTTACATATATTTGTTTCCTAGATGTTTTTTTCTTCTTCCATTTGATTTTTTTTTCTTTTTATGAACTAGTAGGAGACCCGTGCATACGCACGAGTCGTGTTTTTTAGTTTTACGTTTTGTAATTTTTAAAACAAAAATTTTGTTGTAATTATATAAATCAAGTATTTGAATTATTATTATTGATTTAATTGCATATAATAATTAATTTTATTATTTAAATATATTATCTATTTAATTAATTATAACAATTTACAATAATAGTATTAATAATAATAATAATAATAATGTTATTACTATTATTAAATTATATTGAAATGTATATGTATAAATATTTTGAATAGAAACACATGTACATATAAACACGCTATATTAAAATGAATTATATATACACGGATCGTTATTAAAGTAAAATATAGACATATGATGTTATATGATCCCGTATATATATAACATGAAATTGATGTTAAAATTTTTAAATATAAACACATGTAGATATAAATAAAAACATGTATATTATATTATACTAAAATAAAATGCATATTCAAGAGTCATTATTAAAGTAAAATGTAAGTATATTATGTAATATGGTCCCGTTTTAAATTAAATACAACATGAATTTCATGTTCATGTTGTATTTAATTTATATGTATTTAAACACTTGTGTTTCATGTTTATATGTACATGTGTTTAAGTAGAAACACATATTAAATTGAAATGCGTATGTATGAGTCATTATTAAAGTAAAATGTAGACATATGGTATAATATGACCCCGTACAAAATATATATAACATGAAATTGATATTAAAATTATTAAATAGAAACACAAAAAGATATAAACATATATATTATATTAAAATAAAATATGTATCCATGGGTCGTTGTTAGAGTAAAATGTAGACCTATTGTGTAATATTGTCCCGTATAAAATAACACAACGTGAAATTGATGTTAAAATTTTTAAGTAAAAACACATATATATACAAACACATGTATATTATATTAAAATGAGATGAGTATGCATGGGTTGTTGCTAAAGGTAGGATGTAGTCATATTATGTAATATAGTCCTGCACAAAATAAATATAACATGAAATTGATGTTACATTTTTAAATAGAAACACATGTACATACAAACACATGTACATTACATTAAAGTGAAATGCATATACACATGTTGTTGCTAAAGTAAAATGTAGACATATTGTGTAATATGGTCCCATACAAAATATACATAACATGAAATTGATGTTAAATTTATTAAAAAGAAATACATGTAGATATAAACACATGTATATTATATTAAAATAATATGTGTATCCACGGGACGTTGTTGCTAAAGTAAAATGTAGACATATTGTGTAATATTTTCCCGTATAAAATAATACAATATGAAATTGATGTTAAAATTTTTAAATAAAACCACATGTTGATATAAATACATGTATATTATATTAAAATAAAATGTGTATCCACGCGTGATTATTAAAGTAAAATGTAAGCATATTGTATAATATGACCCCGTATAAAATAAATACAACATGAAATTGATGTTAAAAATTTTAAATAGAAACACATGTAGATATAAACACATGTATATTAGATTAAAATGAAATACATATGCACATGTTGTTGGTAAAGTAAGACGTAGGCTTATTATATAATATTGTCTCGTACTAAATAAATATAACATAAAATTGATGTTAACATTTTTAGATAGAAACAGGAACACATGCAGATACAAATACATGCATATTATATTAAAATGAAATGCATATGTTAGGGTTGTTGTTAAAGTAAAATGTAGGTATACTGTGTAATATGATTCCGTATCAAATAAATATAACATAAGATTGATGTTAAAATTTATAAATGTAGATATATTATGTAATATGGTCCGTACAAAAATAAATAAAACATGAAATTGATGTAAATTTTTTAAATAGAAACAAATGTATATATAAATAATAATAATAATAATAATACTAATAATAATAATAATTTAAATTAAATGATTTAGTTATGTATAATTATAAATATAATATTTAAATAAAGAGTCAGATAATATTGGATACGTAAATCATTAATTATAAGTTTTTTTAGTTAAATTAATTAATACAAATAATGACAATTATCAGATTAAAAAAATATTTATATATGATATATAATTAATTAATAAAGTGTAATAAAATAATGTTATTATATTATTAAAATTTATAGTTAAATTTTATAATTATATATTAAATTAAAATAAAATATATATATGTTGATTGTTATGTAAAACCTATATATATTGTATTAAGATTGGTGTTGCATAGTAAAATAAAATTGTTATATGATTAAAATTTAAAATTAAATTTTTTAGTTATATATTGTATTAAAATGAAACATGCATACACATGTCATTGCTAAATATATTATGTAATATAATCTCAAGAATAAATATAACAGAAAAAGTTAATAGTTCACAATATGTTCACGAATAAGTTAATAGTTCACAATAATATAACAGAATATATATTATGTTATATAATCTCAAGAATAAATATAGTTCACGAATATTTTTATCCTGGTGCGTAAACATGATCTATGGAATTTTTTTATCCAGTTATGCTATCAAATAATATTCCTTGGTTTTATTTGTTAGTAATATCTTTCATACGCTTATTATTTCTATTAATTAAGTTAAATTCTATTGTTGTTAGTGCCTCAATGCAAACTTTGCATCAAAAAATTTCCTTAAAGGTTGTAAGAAGTACATCTTGGTTAGCAAGGAATGAATGATGTTGACCTGCACTATTAGATGGAGAGGAAGATATGCGAAACAATTCTATCTCAATTATAAGTGGAAACAATTTTTCTCTGCAAATGGATTTCGGGCTAGAGACCGTATTGGAATTGGTGTTTCTAAAGACATGTCTTCATCTATAACAATTATTAAAATTAGTTCTTAATATATTTAGTATGGATCCTGGAATTTTATGAGACATTTAACAGATTGGATACAATTTAGATACTTAGATTTTGGGATTAATATTATCGTTTCTGTTATCTGTGATATATAACATGTATTATTAGTTTTCTTATTTTTGTTTAAAGAATTATAGAACATAGAAAGTACAACATCAATCAATTAATACAATGAGTATACCCGTACACTTAAAGTAAGTAAAACTCATGCTCTCTTATTTGTTTTGCAATCAAAACTCAAGAAGTCTAAAAATTAGAAAAAAATAAATAAAAAAATCATTATAAAATAACATGTAAAACATTAAACTTTTTTCTTAAATCTTTTATCACATTTGTACAAAGATTTATAAACAAATATATGAGAATATAATAAAACATAAATATAAATATAAAATTTATTCTATGCATAAACTCGATTTTATATATTAGAATATCAATTCTACGCATTACATAATAAATGTTGTATACATATTTTATTATTGTTATTATTATATATAATAAATATTTAATTTATTGATTCAAATAATAATAACAAAAATACTAATAATTACGATAACAATTACCAATTAAAACTCCATTTATAATTAAAAAAATTTAAAACAATTAATGAAATCAATTAATTGATAATAAATCTTTAGAAACTAATCATATAATTATTAATTACAAATGCATAAGTTTAACCGATTTCAAAATATGGAATAAAACAAAATCCATTCATAATTAGAACATTAAAAACAATGAATGAAATTAATTGGTCAATTAATAAAACAATTTTAGAAACAAATCATATAATTATTAATAAAACAATTTTAGAAATAAATCATATAATTATTGATAGTATAAATCTATTCCAATTTGTACATACTTGAATTAATACATAACCAATGGTCTGTAATTGTTTGAAAAAAAAAATCCTAAGTTGGATACACATTTTATTTTCATTGTTCTACTCATGGATTTCGGTCATCTTCAACACTAATTATAATAATAAAGATGAGAAGGTTACAAAATATATTATAAGCTAATAAAGCTTTGGACAATATTCCTAGTGTCTAGTTTGAGCACCCCCAAACTTTGTATCTGCTATGACAATTCAACCAGGTGTTTGAATTGTAATTTATTGCATTGTAATTCTTTGAATTTCTCTTCCATCATCATCATACAAAACTGTTTCTCCTTGTGCATGTTGCTCTTCCAAAGGACTAAAGCTTTAGTATGCACTTGCTGCACAATGAAAAAGCTAATGAAAAATTTGATTAACAAAAAATTATTTGCTCCAAATATTTAAACTACCAAGTCTACTTTAATACTTTAATTTATCGTAGAATGGAAGAAAGAAAGAATAACACAAATTCTGAGAGATAACATGATAAAATTTAAAAAACATGATATCATTTGACTTAATCTCTAATATCATTTGCTAAACTTACCTATGTCAAACAAAAACTTGCAAACAAAAGGCTAGGCTTACCATACCTTCAATTCTTTTACACTGAAAGTCACATCTATTGGATCTCCAATATCAACATACTGCAAAATTTCTTCTTTAGGATTTATCCACAGCTGGGTGTGCGCATCAATATAATGACATCCACACACATAAATATATACAATTTGCAATATAGTTACCAACAAAAGAATCCTCTTCACCTTTGGTTGGACATTTCCATATAACTTTGAAGTTCAACGGCCTTTCCACCAATCAACATAATGGTGTGTTGAGGGTGACCTTTGCTACAATTTAAAATCTATGACATGAATGTCGGTTACTACAACAAAATGAAATGGTTATCTAAAACTAATACATGATATTTGGTATTATGTTTAGAGTAGAAAAACGTATGAAAAAGGATTAGATACTTAGAATTACATGGTGATATTTGGTATTTTGTGGTGATATTTTTATAATCATATTCCATGATTTTCATCCAGTTCTCAAAGTTCCCAATTTTGTATGAATTCATATGAAAGTTCATAGCAACCACACTTCATAAAAGTAAAAAATTAAATAATAAATTAAACACATATTATACTTTAGATACCTTGAGTTATTTGAGAACAAAAAGCAACCTCCTTATCAAACTTGTTAGCCATCCTATCAGATAATTATGGGAAGCCCTATGATCAATGCTTTTGCCATTGTACCCGTCAATCCTGAAAATTTCAAACAAATAATGGGCCTAATTGCAAACAGTAAGATGTGAAGGAGGACTTAAAATATGAAATTGCTATAACTTGATTTTGTTATGATGCAGCCACAGACTTCAATCCATTTGGTCATATGGGTTTGAAATCCTCTAATCTACAAAAGCAAGAAACAATTTCAATGAGTGACACTCTGTTATGCTCATCTTCATCTTGTACAAAAACCAAGACAAAAGTATACATAGATATTAAATGTACCACTCCATAGTAACATAACCAACAAAATAAGATAACATACGAAGATAACATCTAAAACATACAAAGCTACGAAAAAACCTTCTTCTAAAACGAAGGTTATGAAAAAACTACCTTGAAGATTCGGGTTAACACAAAAGAAGGAAAAAAGCACAAAAAAAATCAGTAATTACTGCAGGAAATCTCATAACAGGGTCTTGAGGTTATATCTCCGCGGACCTAGAAGAAACTCAACTCAAAATTCAAGTAAATAGGATTGAAAGCTAATGCTTGTTTTAGACTATCATACAAAGCAAACAAATAATTCATCAACGACATTCATAACAAAGACAAACAAAAGCTTTTTACAACAAAATTTAGCAAACCCCTAAGTATAGAACAAAAACATAAAAATATACCCAACTAACTCGACAATAACATTAGAAAAAAAAATACCCAACAAACCTCCGCATACCCAAAAGAAAGTCAACTCAAGATCTAAGAACAGATGTCTAGATATATATCGCCAAATAAAAAGTAGAAAAATACCCTTTGATGAAGGAGACCTGCAGAGACGAAATAGAAACAAAGTTCAGTTAAAAAAATAGAAGAAGAACAGCAAGATCTAAGAACAGCAAGGATGTCTGGATATATTTCACCGAATAAAAAGTACAAAAATACCCTTTGATGAAGGAGATCTGCAGAGACAAAATAGAAACAAAGTTCAGCTGAAATAAAGCCTTTCACGAAGAAGGAGAAGGATACACAAAGAAGAAGGATGCATGAAGAAGAAGAAGAAGAACATAATAAAAAAAATTCAAACCTTCGTGAAGAAGAAGAAAATGGACAGAGAAACCATCTTGAACATAAAAAAGCTCAAAAAAATTAAAGCTTTCATGAAGAAAAAGTAAAAGCAAATCTGAAAATGGCTTTCAAAAAGTAAAAAAAAAAAAAAAAGCCAAGAAGGAGAACTAACCTTGAGGCCGAAAGGTTTTGTTATGGTTCTCTAAAGTTGCCTTTTTTGTGGAGGAAGAAGAATGAAAGTAACTTTTCTTGGAGAAGAAGAAGATTGATTCATGAAGGAAAAGAAGGAATAGTAAAAAAAATTCAAACATTCGTCAAGAAGTAGAAGGTTGCACGGAGAAAATAACCACAACTATGCTTCAAGGGACAGCCAACATTCAAAATAGCTTGGCTTGGAGAGGAAGAATAATAATTTCTGATTGCCAACGTCAATCACCAATTAATGCAGAAGTTATCACGGGCCAAAATACAAACAACAACAAAAAGACCAAAAAACCTCAAATTTGGACAGATGTCAACGAATGACAATGTCTAATTCAGTAATTTCACTATCCTAACATTTTCTTAGATATATAGTAGAAGAGAGACATTGCAAATGTAAAGATTTAAGTTTATAAATATAAAATACAGGTAGGTTGGTTTTCGAGATACATAAATAAAATTATTCTTGTAAATGTTATCTTTATTATAATAAATATTTTTAGACAATAACATAGAATCCTAGCTTAAAATATAAAAGCCGCCCACTTAAAGTATAGGCAGCAGTTTTTCAAATGTGGATTAGAAAATGTGGTCATTGCTAATCGACAATAATGGATATCATATATCTACGAGTATACACGAGTATAAGCGAATATTTATAAAAAAATAAATTAATATTTTATAATATATTAATTATGAATTTAAATAAAAGTATAATATGTAATATTTATAAATTTTAAATAAAGAGTGCAAATAATTTATTTAAATAGTGTTGAATGATAATTTATAAAGAAATAAATATTTTTTGACATTCAAAATAAATGTGTTAATGTTTTAATTATGTTTTTTTTAATTTTTTTAATTTAAATTAGAGTATAGTGGGTACAAATATCTACGAGTATATATATGATGATATCAGTACCCGTCTTGTTAGCATGCATGTATAAAAAATACTCGTTACTTACAAATATCCATTTATAATATTTATTTCTTACTCGTTAGAGATTTTATCTACGAATTTTTTTTACATTCTTAAAACATATCCAAATAAAATGATTTGTGAAAACACCAATCACAAGGACATCTGATCCCTAAATTCATTATGAAATTTTGTTTACAGTTAAAGGATGAAACTTTTTCAAATATAAACATTTTATTATAAATAAACATGTCGGTTTAAATTCACCTAAAATCCAAAAGAAAAAGAAAATATATTTGTTAAAGTTTTTAGTGATTGGCAATTGTGGAAGGGTGATAGGCCATGGGAATCAAGCAAAGATCATTCGCTCTTCTAACAGTAAGGCCAAAGGACTCAGCCATGTCGAATGCTTGGTGTGTTGTTCCATTTGGCAGCTTCCAAGAAAAATGGTAAAGCAAATTGGCCAATAACAGCGTCATGTTAGGAACGGAGAATGCAGCACCAGGACAAATTCTCCTTCCAGCCCCAAAAGGAATGTATTCAAAGTGTGTGCCACTGAAATCATAACAACTCTCAACAAATCTCTCAGGCACAAATCTCTCTGCTTCATTCCAATATGTTGGGTCTCTTCCAATGGCCCAAGCATTGATAATCACCTTGCTCTTTGCAGGGATTTCATACCCATTCATCACACATGCCTCACTGTTTTCTCTTGGAACTAACAATGCCTCTGGGGGATGCAACCTCATTGTTTCTTTTATCACTGAATTTAGGTATTCACACTCTCCAACTTCTGCTTCATCCACAAACCCTTTTTCATTGAACACCTTTCTTACCTCATTCTGTGCCTTCTCCATTACCTCAGCATTTCTCATCACTTCTGACATTGCCCATTCTACTACTGCTGCTGGTGCTGCTGTCCCACCCACAAACATGTCCTGAAATTCATTAACCATTTTCTTATTTTTTTTTCTCAAATTCTCCTATTGCTTATAATAACTCAATTTTCTCTCTTTTAACTTTGTGATTTTGTGTTTATTTCAGCACAAGATATTGGATGTTCGAGCATTAATTTTTCTGAGAAAAAACTCCACGTACGCCTAACTCATTCCGACAAATTTAGTTGTAACTATTAACTTTTTCATATAAAAAAACAGTTCATATAAGATTTATGCATTAACAACTTTTTATATACTTTACTTTATCTCTTAATTTTTTTTCTTTTGAAGAATAGTTCCTCATAATATATATATAAAACGAACCGATTTAAAAAATTGTAATAAGAGAGGATGTTCGTTTTCTTTTCTTTTAATATGTCGTTATTCTATTGGAGATTTAACTAAAATAAAAGTGCAAAAAAAAATTGGTATTTTTTTGTCAATTTTATTTTGATTTTGTAAAATATTTTGTATAAAACACTTTTTACAACAAATTTTATAAAAATTATTTATAAATTTTATAATTTTGTAAGAAATAATTACTCACGAAAAAATCACCTGTCAATTAAGATTTTTAGAAAAAATAATAGATTTATTTTTTTACAAATTTCTTTAACAAATTTATAAAAAAATCCTATATAATATGAAAATATTTAGTAACAATAACAAACTAACCTCAAGGTAATAAATTGATACAGTTCAATTTTCTTTTTAAAAGAATACTAGTGAAGAATTCCAATAAATACAAAAGCTAAACGACCATGTTTAGACCAAAATCTTAAGCATAAAAAAGAAAATAAGAAAAGCAATTAAACTCCAAATTCTATTAGAGAAGTCAATAAATATACGGAAAAGTGTTAGAAAATCTCTAATGTGAGTGGTTAAATGATGCTAGAAACTTCTGCCTGTTCATATTTTTTTTCTTGTGATCCTTCACCATATTTTCTAAGATGTTGTCGTTCTCTCTCTGCGCTTTTTCAAGTTTACTTTTCATTCCTGTGAGAAAAGGAAGCACTTTGATCGAAGGGTAGAAATCAGCAATGGAAAAGCCTCCCAACAGCTGCAACATTTGCTCCATGGTTGATATGAACGATTCTTGGTCTTTGCACCTTTTGCCATTTGATGCTCTCGCAATTATCGCATTCATCACTGACTCAATTTCCTTGGTGAGGTTCACAATTGATCCTTCATGGGCACACACGTTTCTAACTAGTTTAGCCACCTCTTCTTCTCTTATGCACCTTAGTGATTGAGCATGTTTTGCATGTAGCAACTCTGAAACGCAAATCTTTTTGAGTTGTCTCCAAGTTTTTCCATAAGGAGAAAAAACTATGTCGCTGCTATCATAAACAAAGAATTTGGAAGCAATAAGATGAGGCCGGTTGGCAAAGATGGCATCATGAGTTTTCATAACCTCTTTGGCAATATCTGCTGAAGAGACTATTATGTGTGAAGTTTCACCAAGTTGCAGATGCATCAAGGGTCCAAATTTGTTGGCTAAGTTTCTCAGAGTTTGATGAGGAAGTGCCCCTACAAATTGGTGAATGTTGCCAAGAAGAGGTAGCTTCCATGGTCCTGGTGGCAGGTTTTTGAGGGACTTGTGGGGATTTGAAAGGTTTTGAGTAATGAACAATGCAAGGAATATGCAAGCAAAGATGAAGATGAGAGATAATGGACTCAGAAGCTCCATGATGAGAAATGAAATGTTGCACAAACATGTGTGAAATGGTAGGCTTATAAATAAGTGAGCAAAAAATTACTTTAGACACCATTGGAGATTCATTTTACACATCATTTTTCACTCTCTCTCATAAAAAAACATGTCAAAGTATAGGTGCATCAACCTACCATTATCCATAATCGAGTGGTAGCAAATTAATTTAATATTAATAAAAATAATTAAATTTAAATAGATAATGATTTAAAAAGATAAAACACTGAAATAATTATTTTAATTTAAAAAACAATTAAATTTAAATTAATGATCAATTAAAAGATAAAGATAAAAATATATTTATTTTAATTTAAAATGCCAGTTACTTAAAAATAAAACTAGAAAAAAATGTGTAACAAAAGATCATATATATTTATATATCAACAAACTCAAAGAACAATTTTTTTTCTATAATTATAAAATAGAAGTTAGATATAAAGCTCAAATTCATCTAATCATAATATCACCATATAATATAAAAATGTCTTCATGATCAAATAATTGTACCGACTTGAAACTATCACATACAGTGCAAAGAAAATGTGATGCACGAAGATTCCTTCTTTTTTTTTAAATGAATATAAATTTCTTGACCCCTATCATAAGTGTAAAGAAAACATATGTCATCATAACTGTAAAGAAAAACGTGTACTAAATGAAATTCATCGTTTGTTAAATGAATGTAACTTTCTCAGCCCTTATATAATATAAGTCTGTAAAGAAAATGCGGTGTACCATGAAATTGGAAGATTAAATTTTTAATTGTGGATACTACTTAACTATTTTAATTGTTTTGAATAGTTTGTTTGATGGTACAGAAGACTGTAGTTTCGTAGAGCTGAATTTTAAATGGATAAAAAAATGAAAAGTGTATAAATAGATATAAACAATTTTTTTTTATTGTACTATAAATTATATCCTTTTAGAATTATGTTTTCCTAATTTTTTTAGAATTATGAGGTTTGAAGTTATGTATTCCTGAAACAGATTATATAATTGAGAATGTCAGGGTTGAGAGATGAAGATATATATTTAATCAAATTCTTAATCAGGTTACATATTTTTGTTTCCTAGATTTTTTTTTTCTTCTTCCATTTGATTTTTCTTTTATAAAAGAGAGACATTGAGAATGTAAACATTTAAGTTTATAAAACACAGGTGGGTTTTTCGACATACATAAATAAAATTATTTTAGTAAATGTTATCTTTATTATAATAAATATCATTTAGACAACAACATGAAATCGTACTTAAAATATAAAAACCGCCACTTAAAATTTAGGTAGCAGTTTTTTAAACGTGGATTAGAATGTACGGTCATTGGTAACAGACAATAATTGTCAGTGTGACAAGAATTTTAAAATTATTGTTTAAATTTTTGTCCACCTTCGTTTCTGTTTGTAGAGAAACTATATAAGTGTTGTCCTTAGCTTTAAGTCACATTGATTAAATTGTTATTTGAAGCGAATTATTATTATTATTGAATAACATTATTGAATGGTTTGGTTAAAATTTTACCATCCAGGGTGGTGAGGTACACTCTATACCCAGTTAAGGCCTTTGCAAGAGAAATCCTGTGTGACAACATAGTTAAGATCTCTTCAAGGGAAGGTGATCTTTGTTCCCTTCTTCCAACTAGGCTTGAAATTATAGTAAAGATTTTTTTCACAGGCATGGCTTTGCTGCATTATAATGTTAAAATAGTTGCATCTTATTTCACAATCAAGAAGGGGAAAAAACTTCTTTAATCAATCAATAAGGTATATGGATGATGCATAATTAAAATACTTAATCAATCACCAAGAAATAGACTTTGATATGAAAGAAAATCACAAGACACATATTCTTTAAGAATCTACATTCAATTTCTAGCAACCTTAGCTAGAATTTCACTAAAATGTCAAGAGTTAGAATTACAAGATTCACCTATATGAAGCTTATACTCTAGATATACAAGAATTTGAAATATACTCCAAGATTTATAAACAAAGGTAATTGCTATACACAGTTACCCTATCCTATGACCAACAAGGTGAGAACAATACAAATGAATGATTATATAGAAACTACAAAGGAAAGAATTCACTTGATTTATGAACATATTACAATTTCACCTATAGTCAAGAGAAAAGCCCTTCAATCTTTTATCTTTTTGAGTAAAAAGTTTTCTGAAAAGATAAAATGCTCAAAGCTCTCTCACACACGTTCTGTTGATCTTAGGATATCAAAGTGTTGTTATGAAATGAGAGAAGATGCAAGATTTAAAAGAAAAGCAAGTAGCTATCAATATTAATCGATTATATTAATGACTTAATCGATTAATGTTGATCTACTTAATACACCTCATATATCACTTGGACGTCATCAAAAGCAGCTAATACAATCTTCTTCTTAACATAGTAGCATATAAGAGAAAGAAAGAGTTAATAATCAGATTAAATGACAATGAAGTTTAACAGGAAACTATCACAACAAAAAAAGGGATCTGAAAGTAAGTTACGATCAAATACATAACCAAGCTTAAAGGTCAATCAAGGATATTCCTACCAAGTCTTACAAGTATATTCCTTTATGTCAAACAAGGAGTTCTAAGGAGATTCATACCACAAAGGAAATGTTTTATAACGAGTATAACTTTTTATATCTAGGTTTCAAAGTAGAAAACTATACAAGCTCAGTTGTTACATTACAATATGTGAAGGCGTAAAGGGGTATGCTTTCAGAGCATCATAGGATCTTGAGAAAATGTCCCTAATATAATTTTTGGCCATCCTCATTGTACATGAACAAGTACTTCAAGAAGATGAAAGGAAGACCAGGAGCATGAGCCTTGACAACATAACCAAGCTTTTAAAGCAATGAATGATGGATAGATGAGTCTAACTGATAGAATCCTCCTTAAGTTAGGTTGGGCCAAAGCAAGAAGATGATGACTAGGGGTGGTGATGAGTTCACATAAGCTAGGTGATGGAGGTATAATGCTCTTGGTTTGGTGGTTAATGGGGTCGAATGAAGGTGGTTGATGGTGCTCTTAGAGAGGTTGGGCCAACTCTAGAGAAGGGAGGCTAGAGGGACCTCATGGGATGCTCTAGTAATGACTAAGAAACAAGTTTATAACACAAAATAATTTTGGTAGCATAACACTATACATCTCAAAGTGAAAATATATAAGGGGAAACACCTCTATTTACAGAAGAAGGTGTCTCAAAAGTGGACCAAAACCCTAAAATGCTATCTTGCGCTAAACCCTAAAAATCTCATCTTATTGAAGAAGAGCATGACACATGGCCTCTAATCCTATCCAATAGGAGAAGGACACATGACAAAAGCATGTGTCTCACAAAAGAGAAAACTTGGAGACCACTCTAACCAAGGGCCCAAAATTTTTTAGAAATTGTCACCTCATATATCTCCCACTTTCACTCAAAACCCTACACTACATGACCTAAATGGAAACTTGTGATTTTCCAAATTAAATTACACCTAGCTCAAAGGTCTAAAAAGGACATTCTTGTAGGCAAATGAAAACCCTTTTAGGTTTAGTTTCCAACAAAAAAAGAATCAACGTATTTGGAGGTCTGTGGAACAATTTAGGACCAAAATACTGAGCAAAGGTTAGTGCTAATGAGTTTCGCATTGCGCTAAGCACAAGTCCTACCGTTGAGTGCTAGTTGACTCGTTAAATATGGAATTGGGAACCATCTAATGGCATTGGACGATGCCTGTTGATAACCCTTGATGCTTGATGCATTGATTTCCACTCCTTTCCATCCATCTCCTTCCACTATGAAGCCCTATCCTCATGAATGCACTTGGTCATGGCTAGGGAGTTTCTCATCTCCTCCCTCTTCAAAAGGATTTGCCCTCACTAGTGTGTGATGATGTTCCCTCCATTGGTTTCTCTTTTTTCTTTCCTAGGTTCCTAGAGGGTTCTTCTTCTCTCACTTATTTCCCCTCCCTCTTGTAGTCTTTCTAACATATGAGCTTGAATGGTTAATTTTCAAACCTTTTATCAAATGTTGTTGCTATGGTTTTATGCAAATTTGTACCAAATCTTTAAGATCTTGGTAGGGCAACAACTTCACTCTATCTCTAATGTCAAGATTAAGGTGGTTCCTTCTTCATCCCTAATTCCCGCACATATCATGTAGAGTTCCATCTTTTTCCATTCTCTTCCACATTCATATTTCTTTGTTAGATCCTTTAGAGTTTGTCTATAAGCTTTCTATGGTAGTAGGAAGGTATGTGTCTTCTTCTTAAGGCACTTTTCAAGTCATTCCAATATTGAACTTGAGGGGTATTGGAGAGTATTCTTTCTCTCACTAGGGAAGTCCACCAATACATGACATTCCCTTGGAAGCTTAGGGTGGCTAGGAAAACTTTCCTATCTTCTATTATTTGATGGCACTCAAAAAATTGTTCTACTTTTTATAGAGGACTATCCCTAGATTCCATACAAGAAGAACTTGAAGATAAACCTTACAATTAAAGAACCTATGACAAGGGCAAGGAGTAAGAGATTGGAAGATCAAATCTATTCAAGGCTCCTGATGCTACAAGAATAAAAAGGAAATTCAAAAGATATGAAGATCATGACTTGGAGCACATTTGAAGGATAGTTTTTTAGGAAAATTAGTTTATGTTTTTGGACTTTGAGTTTTTTTTTTTAGAAATTAGTTATGTTTCTATGTTTTTGGGCTTTGGGCTTTTTTTTTATAAATTAGTTTATGTTTTTATGTTTTTTGGGCTTGAGCCTTCTTGTAGGGTTCTTAGGTTTTCTTAAACTTATATGCCTATATATAGAGGTACCAAAAACTAATGGTGACACTTTTAGTCATATATTAAATTTGATTTCATTAAAGAGAGGATTCTCTTTGTTCTTGGCTTAGGCATCTGGTTCTTATCAAAGATTAACATCTTTATGACGAATTTTCCCTTGACTTATCAATTTGTTAGATTGTGGCGTCCTCCATCTCTGTCTTATTTTGCGTTCTTCTTTGATTTATTTTGGTTGTTCCTTAGGAGGATTCAAATTTAGAAACGATCATACTCTTTTCTAGATAGGATCGTATCAACTTTCATCTACCAATCTATGTATGCCTCAACATCTTTCCCATGGAAATGAGGAATGTGTCCTAATATTTGTAGGTGGTTGTTCACACTCCCTTTTATGCCTTCTAGATGGAGGAGGTTGATAGAATTGATTGACAATCCTACTATCTTCCTCAAGGTGTGTGATTTGTGTGGGAGTTTTAGAACTCCTCCCTGAATGGTTGCTATTTCATATTTCTTCTTTGACCTTTTCTTGATTTTCATTAAGAAGTCTAAGCTTTTCTTCTAAAGAAGTAAGATATTGTTCTCTTTCAACTCTTTATTTTTCTTTCAAAAGGTTTTCTTGCTTTTCCTAAATTTTTAGTGGCTTTAGTTCTTTGGTCAAACATTTTAAACTTGGTTGGGCCTCTTCATTGGAATCACTACCAATTAGGTAAGAAGGTGTTTTAGACATTCTTAAGTTTTTGAAATATGCAATCCACAAACAAACTTGTATTTCAAAAATAAATTCCTTAAGAGATTTAAGGAGACAAAAGGATCTCAAGTTCACTTCCAAGAAAAGGAGAAGAATAGAATCACTAAGGATTACTTACTATCCAAGCCAAGTCAAAGTTACCTCAAGCCATCTTGCACCTATGATGTAGGTTCGTTTTATCTTTTTATGAAATATGCTACTTGATAGCTTAAGAAAATCTAGAGAAGATCTCTACTGGAATGATGGTTTGATCAAAGAAACAAAACAAGATAACAACACAAACACAATTGCTGAATTGAAAAGTGGAGAAAACAAGCACAAAACAAAAAGACTAGAAGATGGAAATGGTGAGTTGAAGCACGCCACTACAAGGAGGGCGAAAGGCCATCAATCCTTAGAGATGAGTGGTGTGGTGGCGCCACTTGAGTCTAGCTTAAGATAAGGCTTAGAAGTTTCACTCCCAAAGGAGGAAACTCTCACAAGGTTGAACCGCAAGAGTGTTTATCCTTCAAAATGCTCAACCCTTTTACAAGTATAGGAGCACCCCTTATATAGAAGAGTTTAGGAGCATGTACGCAAATAAAATATGCATAACGATGTCTCTACAAAATCCTAACCCTAACTTATAGAAACTAGGTCAAATTAGGTTACAAAATGAGACAAAGGAGCTAACTATGGTGTGTGCAAAGGAAATTTCGTCCAAGCTCTAAAGGAGGCCAACAAATGTGTCTTTTATGTCTTCAAAAAGGCCAAAAAGGTGTTGAAGACAAAGGAGACCAAGTGATACAAAGGTGGTACAAGGTACATGAGCTTTTTGTTTTATGAAACCGAAAAACTCTAAAAGAACAAAAGATGAACTTACTATGTTCGACAAATTGATCGTGTATAAAGATAGACCTTACCGCTAGGAGTCCTATGACATACTCTAATCTTTAAACAGATGAATGATGGAGCCAGAGATCTAAAGTACGGATGGAAAAGAGGTAGGACGAGAACAAGTTTTGTTATCCCATACTCGTCCCGAAAGGAAAAATTCATCCCACATTCTCATACTCAAACTCAACGGGTATCAAGTTTTTGTCTCATCTTCATCCCCACCAGTAACGAGTATATACTCGTACCTGTGTTTGTATCCACTTTATTGATATTTCCATATTAATTAATTAATTTTTATAAAATAATAAAAAATTATGCTGAAGGAAACATAATATTATCAAATATATACATTATTAAATATTTATAAAGAAATATTTAAATGTCTTTTTACTTTCATTATTTAAATTTTAATAAAATTTCTTTTTTTATACATTAATAAAAATTAAAATACATCACTTGAACAAAATCATACAAAAAATAAAGATTAAACTAATAATAATTTAAATTTAACATATATTTATCATCTTTTGAACTTCAATATATGTTAGATAGTGATAAAAAGATTCGTCGCGATTACATTAAATTATTATATTATAGTAAAAATTTCTTTATAAAATTGTCGTGATAAAACTATTCTTATGATAATGAATTAGAAAAAAAAAAAGATAATTATATAAAATACAAAAATTAATTTTCTACATGATAAAAGTAAATAAAAAAATAAAAAAATAAAAAAATAAATAAAAATTATCACATGTGTGTCTTTAGAAATAATTTGATAGAGCATTAAATGAAACCGCAATAAAGAAAATAAATATATAATTAAGTGTATGATATAAGGTGAAAGATACGTGGGAGATTTAACAAAACTCTTCAAATATCAAATTAGTCGAACTGTTGAGAGATAATGAGTTGTTTAAATTAAACAAAATTTAATAATAATATAATAAAGAAGATAAGTTTTTTTTTTTGTATTACCTAGAAGATGAAAGGTTTATGCCATTGAACACTTAAATTGAGATTTAAACGTTCTAATGAGAAGAAAAAAAACACAATAAATGAAATTATTAATTGACATAATTTAAATGTTAAAGAAAACTAATTAACATAAATCATTTGAACATAATTGAACACATAATCAAAGAAAAATATTGTGAAGATGTGAATGAATTTTATTTAGATTTTTAACCTTTAATTATTAAAATATTCTAGTACCATCTTTTAAAATCCACACAACTCTTAGATTATTTTCTTGATTATCACACTTATTAATAGTAGTAGTTATCTTAACACAATCATGCTGAGTCATGCTGAGTAATTAATATTGTATGGTACGAGTAAATAATAATTTATTCATTTGGCAATTTTTATTAATTTATGAAAGGAATTGTGTGTTGTTATAGAGAAACTTATTTTAAATCTCTTAATCATTTTTAATTATAATATTTAAAATTTACAACATGACAAATATTTCTCAATTCACCTGGGATCTGACATTGTTCTGGGCATTTCCTACCTAACTACATTTTCTTTTTTTCTTATTTCAATTTTTTGATCTTCTGACTAATTTGTAATTAATTCTACAACATCCAATTTATTGCAAATTCAATTCCGCATATCTGTCACGGATTACAAAGCAAAGATTGGTCGTGAAACATACTTCTAACGACTATACAATTAATTAAACTAATGCATTTTCCATTTTTCAATGGATCTAACAACATCCCCATCATCTCCACATAACATCATACTTAAAGGGGTTTTCAAAAGTAGTAGTTTCCTGCACCTTTTCATGTTATTTAATTCCGTTTTTGTTCTTGAGAATTTTATTTTAAAGTAACGTAAGAAGGTGACTCAGTGAGGTGCAGGTGGTTGTTTTCGTAGATGAGCTCCAGTTTCCGGATACAAAAATATGTTTCCAGAATTTTATTTTATTTTATTTTCTGGAAATGACTTCTGGAATCCATTTTCCGGATAGTGACTTATCTCTTCCGTAACGCCCTTTCCGGACAACATTTTCTTCCTTCTGGAGTTCATTTTCTAGGAAGTGTTTTTCCACTCCCAGAATCTATTTTTTTGTGAGCCACATACCCCTTCCGGAATCTATTATCCGGACCACGTGTTACACTACTACACCTCCCCAAATCCCAAATCCCTTTCAAATCGTATAATTTGTGAAGTTTTAATTCAATATCAATTCACCCCTGATATTCCACCATGCACTAACGAAAACCAAAGTTTATTATCCCACTTACTGGCAAAGAAGACTAAGATAATTACCATCTTCAAGAAACAATATTTATCTCCCTCCCACCTTCAACATAAGTAGGTAGGCACCCCAAGTATCTTCTCACGGCCCAAAATTAACTACAAAAAAGTTTTGGTTTGCATTAAATAAAAACAAAAAAATCATACTGAATTCATCTTCTAATTTACTTTGAGAATAAAAAAAAATCTAAATGCAAACAACCTTACTTCAAAATTATTTTTGCAAATGTTCCTCCAGACTCACTAAAATGGCCCAGAGTTGCAAACTTTCGTTTCAGCAATGGCACATTTTCTGATAATTCATATTATATATCTGATTTGATCTAGAGTTTGGAGATTTACATATCTATGATATATATGTATATATACAATTAGTTACATCCTAGTCATGATTCATTAGACGATTCATCCCTCTGCTGGCGCATTCTAGCTGCCCATGACATGTTCCCTCCACCATCCTTGCTGCTACTTCTTCTCTTCAGCTCTGACAGTTGAGATTGCCACCGAGATTTCCATTCAGTTTTTTGCTCCACCACCTTTTCAAAACCAACAACTTTAATCAGTGACTAAATCAAATTAGTCTTCTACCCAAACTACCATGCCCCCCTTTTTCTCAAATTTAAATATACAAGTTTCATGAGAACAAGTCACAGAAAAATTAGACACCCCACCACCCAAATACAATGAATTTAAAGGTCCCCATCTCTTTAGAATGCATGATTCACGAATTCCCCTTGTAGGTCCTACTACTCATTACCACCATCAGGAAATGGTAAACATGAATAAAGAAATAATTAAGATCACAGTCCATCTCATTATTGTTGATATTTTTAATTATATCTTGGACATTGTTAACCTCTATGGACTTTTACTGTGCTGAAGAGCCAATTATTAGATGTTCTACAGGGAAATCATAATTATTCAGGTTTTGTGGTGGTGAGCAGGGAATGAAGTTGACATATTCAAAAACAATAAAGAAATGGAAAAGAGGAACAACCAATTCATATTTAATACCAGGAAAATGTTATAAGAAAGCCTCTGCCAAAAGTCCTCATACATGATTTGTGAAAATAGCCTGATTGGGTGTAGGTACAGTGCAGAAGTTAATAGACATTGCAAACATTAATACCAACTCGCAACAAGGACAAATCAAGTGCAGCTTTCATGAGCTGAAGAGGCAACTATACATTTAATATACCATAATGGCACTACAACACACAAGTGCAGATTCTGCAGTGATGAGCTGGGATTGAAGTCGACATCCTCAAAATGGAAAAAGGAATAATCCAGAATGAAAATAATAATAATAATAATAATCTATTTATGCCAGGAAACTTTCATAGGACCGTGTGTCATAGTACTCATAAATTGTAAGAATCTAAATTATGGATAACTGCAGAACAGAAGTCATATTTGTAATAGACATTAAACACTAATATGAGTTCTTAGCAAGAGGAATCTGTAACAGCACCATGAAAAAGAAATTTTAAAGAAGCAAAGTGACCCCTAGAACTGTGAATTTTTTCAACTTAAAAAAAGGCACAGAACAGAGGAAGAATTTGCCATTATCAAGTTATAACAAGAACCCAGAAATATCAAATATCAGAATTCAAAAGTACATGATGATTTATGAAACATATTCTCATTCCAGGTTAAAATTGTATGGTACTCCAAGTGTCAAATTCTTTGTTCAAGACTGAGATAGGGTAAACAAATTGGTAGTAAAAAAATCATCTGGAAATCCTAACATGTATCAAATCAGAACTTCAGACACACAGTGAAAATAGCCCAAATAAATTAGATATAAACGACGGATAGTGCTCAATGCTACAATTATACACTAGAAACTGACAAGAGAATTATCTACAAGAAACATTATAAGCCATATGTAATATATCACAAGTCAGAAAAAGAAGACAATCAAAACAACGACATGACCAAACATGTTCACACGGACTGTAAGTGCAAAGCCTCTTAACTTAAGAATTTAAAAAGAGTAAAAGAACAAGCAAACATGAATATGTTAAGTACTTGTTGCAAAGCAACGACTTTGGCACAAGTGATTAGTGTGTTGAAGGTAAAATCATTTAGCCACAGTTCAAGATCCTTGTGGTAAGGTTTTACATACCTACCGGCCAAGGCAAAGTTTTGGGACATGAAAAAAATTGTTAATGAAAATAAAAAATAACAGTAATGAAACAATCAAACAAGTAGCGCACTAATTAAACTTATCTTAATTATTTTCAACAACTTTGATGAGGATCGGGGAAAAAAGCGATTCCAAAAACAGAAAACAGAAGAGATGATTGAATCATGCGAATCAGAAGCCGGGCAATCACAGAATTGAAATCGGAAATCAAGCGATGGAGAGAAGTGTTTATGCAACCCTAGATGCAACGAGATGTACCTGATCGTGGTAATTGCGGCGTCTGCGGGCGTTGAAAGCGAAGTTAATACCTTTGGCCATGTCGTGATCGTACATGGCTCTTCGGGAAGGATCGGAGAGAGTTTCGTAGGCTTCCTGAACCTGAATAAACCGTTTGGTGTACTCCTCGACCCGACCCGGAGGAGACACGTCCGGGTGGTACTTTCGGGCGAGTTGTTTGTACGCGTTCTTGATCTCCATCAAGGAACCGGATTCGGGTATACCCAGAAGCTCGTAGAAGCTCAAATCCATCACTAGTCCCTCGTTCTTCAGGGTAGCCTTGGGAAACGCGATACGGGTGACGGGTCGGGTGGGTCTCAAGAACACCGGAGACACGGTGGGGACGCAGAAGCCACGGTGGTTGCTTCCGTGTACGGTTAAGCCATGACACCGCATTATTATTATTATTATTATTATTTATCTTTCTATCTGCTTTTCTCTCGCTCTTCTTACTTGTGTTTTGGTGCTGTTGCTCGTCATGAGTTATCGGTTTTATATGGTTCTGATTATTTATTTACTTTTATTTTTGGTTTTGGATTTTGTGATTGGTTTGTGGTTAGCTAGCTGTCATTTTAAGCAATAGAGAAATTAGTGGGAGGTAATGGTGTGCAGTTATGCAAATCCTGATTTTTAAACAGAGTCACATATTTGATACGACAGGACAACAAAAGATAATACAAATATGGGATAAAACCAGAAAAATTCGATGCTTATTAATTCTGTGTATAAATTGTAAAATTCTTCTACCACGTGATTGGATTAAAATCACTAATGGGAGAATGCATGCTCTAACAATAATAATAATAATGAGGAATAACAATTTTGAATGTTGTTCCTACACATTTTACGACAATAATATATAATACAAACAATAAATAACACTTTATTAATGGAAATTGACATTTTAGTAGAAGCGATACATGATATGGATAATAAATATTACGTCAAGTTTTATTATAATAAAAAATTTGATTAAATTGAAAATACTAAAAACAATATGAAAAGTTAAAAAATCTTAACAATAAAATAAAAGTGAAAAGGCTATTAAACCTATATTTCAAGATTTATCTTTTTATTTTTTTTTTTGTCAAATTTTAGTATCGGAGGAATCAGGACTGAAAAAAACAGTAAACGTGTTAGGTTTATAACCACATATTTGGGTCAACTTTATAAAATGTAATCCTATTAACCTTTAATTCATTTATATATTATTTATAATTTATGTGAATTTTACGTGATATTGACATAAAATTAACGTCATTGTCAACTATAAATTATAATAGATATTACAAAATTTCTTTTTTTATCAACATTTATTGTGTTGACAAGTCTTCAAAATATTTGTTTTTTAGTCATTTAATATTATTAATTTTTATTTTTATTTATTTTGCTTTCACATGGTTCTAGCTTATTCTTTTATTCTTAATTTATATTTAAAATATTAATTTCTTTTTTATATTATTTTTTATTTTATAATCCTAATAATTTAATCAATTAATAAAACTAAATATAAAAAATATATTTCAATTTATTTTAAAAAAAATTGTATATTTTATTAATAATACAAATTATTTAAACTGTGATGTAATAGTTTTATCTTAAAACAAATATCAATAAAAATTATATTTATCATTGTTATATTAAATTTTAATATACATATTTTTATTATTGAATATTCATTGTATTTTTTATGTAAAAATTAAATTGATATTACTTAATAAACAATTAACATTAATAATGTGTATGTAAAAAAATCATAATTCTTAGTGTTATAAATTTTGTTTTATATTTTTTTAATTTACTTTTTTGCTATTTTCTACTGTAAAAGTTTATAAAACTAGTAAGACTGAAACAAAGGATAAAATATTTTAAAATATATCACTAATTTATTTATATTACTAATGTAACGTCCCATTTAAATATTAATCTAAAATAAATGTAACGTCTCACAAAATAATATAAGAAGCTAGTCATGGAGTATAACTACTACTCCTTACAGTTATTCTAAAAGAAATCAGAGTGAACTAGGGCATACCACGATGTCATTAACAAAGTATAATAAGAGATTAATAATATTTCATAATAAAGCCCAAAGACGAGACAATACATGGGTCGTAGCCCTAGAAGAAAAGCCCAAATAAGCGGAATCCAGCCCAGGCGGGCTATGCAGCGAAGTCACGATTCTCTTGTTGGTCACGAGGATCATCGCAAGAGAGAAGATCACACACACAATGATCAAACAAGCAAAGGGTAAGCTAGAGCAGAAAATGGTTTATCATACAGTTACATGCCATTTCACAGTCCAAGATGCATATGTCAATCAATCATGTTATGACTTGCAAACAATACACTAAGACTCAAGACACGACTCATTCAGATACATATAATTAGTCGGATTCAGCGAATGCTTGCACTTGTGGTTGCTTTTACTGCTCTACTAAGCTGCTCTACCGAGCTAATTGTCCCAATGTCTCAACCTCCACACACAAGGTTAGCCCTTAATAGGTTCCAGACCTCCTGCTACTCTCACCACTCAAGCTAGTACGCTCTACGTGAGACTAACTAACTCTTTAGAGCAATCCTTACCTTGAATCCTTACTAATTTATATAGATGGGGCATCACCATGAACTCCCACTAACAGGGCCATGGAATTACGTCCCGATCAACTGAGGCACCACCATGAGATCTCACCTAGAGATTCATGGAATTACGCCCTAACCAAGTGAGGCACCACGAAACTATCGTGGAATTACGCCCTAAACATACCAACATCATGTTTCATCCATTAATATAAAATCATATCTCATACCAACACCATACCACTTTCATTACCAACCATCCCATTTGTTTTACATGCCAAGATCGTGGTAACACATCAATCCAATTCTTTACCTCAGATATTTCATGCATATTCACATGCCTCATACTTTAAAAAGAGCAACCAATCAATAACAACCATGTAAGGAAAACAGTGTGGCCTGCAGCAGATATCGCTCAAGCCAGAAGCTCTCGCTCAGGCGAGAGGGGTGCCCTCGCTTAAGCTGCAGACTCTCGCTTAGGCAAGATCGCGATAGAGGTCCTGGGAGGTTTTGTGAACACTCGCTTAGGCGAGACCATCTTGCTTGAGCGAGATGGTCTTTTGCTCAAAACTCAATTTGCTCGCTTGGGCGAGTACTCAAGCAAAATTTCTGGGCGAGTTTCTGCTACTCTCACCTAGGCAAGATGAGCCCGGTTGGGCGAAAGTAGTAGTTCGCCTCTCTTATTTCACGTAATAGTGGCAACACACCAACATCAAATATTATTCAGTTCATATTCATCCATACTCAAGCATTATCCAGTCATATTAATCACAAACAAAGGTAAAACAACTAACATACAACCAAGATATGAAAACCCTAACTTTCCTTACCTGGAAAGAGCTAGCCCAAATGACTCGTATACCCAACAGTGAGCACCACAACTCCGGGGACAACTTAGTGAGCTAGAAAAAATAGCGGAACGGAACAGAACAAGGTCATTGAGGTGAGCCCCTAAGGAAATATGAAAATAAAGTTAGAGGAGAACTACTATGAGCTCAAAAGCAACTTACATGAAACGAAAAAGCTTGAGCTTGCTTGGAGAGGGTTAGGAATCAAACCCTAGCAGAGGTTCGCAACTGCTCAAAGAGGGAGTAAGGGAAAATTGTTTTTTTCTAAAATGAGGTGAATGAGTGGGGTTATGGCAAATTAGGGTCTTTGGCTCCCTATGGGCCAGCCCTAGACCCAAATGATTTGGGGCTAGGCCCTTTAATTTTTTTTAGGGCAGAAAAAAGAGTTTTACAACTAATGTTTTTATATTGTCATTGAATCTTAAAATTATATTTTTTTAATGAATAAAATTTTTTATCCTTTTCTCTGCGTTGTTATTCTTCTTGTGTTTTCTATTTATAATGATCACTTAATTAGTGTGAGTAAATGAGGATGTAGCAGTTGGACCAGTCAAGAACGAGAAAGATGCAATAGTAGCTTGCATTCATGTAATCTTTTGTAATAAGCTTTTGAAAACACTAATTAAATGAATTTTGTTATTGTACATCATTGTTTCAGTATATCTTATATGGATGAGTGTGATAGTAGTTATATGTCAGTAATTATATGCTTTATGATTATCAAGTTACGAAATTTCTTTAATAATTTTGTTATTAAATGGAATGTTACAATGTATTGGATAATTTGTTGCTTTTTTATTTGTTTTATTCAATTATTATTTGTTTTCACACCGCCGAGATTACAATAATAATTGAAATTTATGACTGTTCTTGTGTGTGGAACTGATCTGTCCTGCAAGGTGTGGTCCTGCCCTGTCATTACGGTTGAAGAGTGTTCGGCTTTCGTATGAACGTCCTTGCCTAATCTAGAAAGAGAGAAAGAGGGGGAGCGGGTATCTGCAAGTACTCCTATGTTCAAGTCAGTAATCACGAAGTATATGAGTTCTTTGGTTATTACATAGAGATCAAGATGTCCTCGTAACCATTATATGGTTAAGCGAGTTAATTGCTAATTAATGTCTTTCCATATGGTCAAGTACTATATCATAGCTTAGCCTTTTAGGCTCTCAAGGTTCCTAATCACCAACATGGTCGAGTACTACTCAACTCTCTAACATGCACTTGGTCTTCTAAACTTTTAATAAATCATATGATCGAGTACTACTCGACTCTCTACCATGCACTTACTCAATCTTATACCATACAATACAATATGATCGAGTACTACTTGATTCTCTACCATGCACTTACTCAATCTTATACCTGACAATTACTTTAAAAATTATTTTAATTGATTATAAAAGAGAATATATTAATAATATATACATAAAAACAACAAAAGACTTGCATTAACTGATACAAATTATTGAAATAGAGTTTTAATTCTAATCACATATTAGTTGTATTTGTTCTGATTTTCTTTTATCATGAGTGATTGATACTTTAAATTGATTAGATGCATTGATTGGCCGAGATATGCCGAGAATAGTCAAAAGCAAACTTCTTCATAAACATTTTATTAAAACTATAATTGATTTTTAACTTTTTTTTTCGAACTAATTTGAATTGATTTAATTTGTTTTCCTTAAAGAATTTCTGAAAAGTTTCTCTAAGTATAAGATAAGAATGATAAATCTATGTGTGGTCACTGGTCATTTTAAAAGTAGGTATTTCATATCAGACTTGTTCTTTTTAAAAGAAAAAAAAAAGTTAGATGGTTGTTAGATAGTTTACCTACTTTTTATTATTATCTTAATCACTTGAATAAATAAATAAATAACAGCGTGACTATTTGGTACAGAAATACTCGTTAGAAATCACGCGAATATGAATTGTTTGTTTCTTTTTTTATTGGACACGCCTGTGATTTGAGAATTAAAATGAAGTTAAATCATTTGGAAGAAATCAGTGTTATTTGGTGATCATCGTGCTGTTAATTCATAAGCTCTATCCTTTTCAATAAATACAGAAAGTTTTTATTTTTTATGCACAAATACTGCATTTTGATATTTGTTTTTTGGCATATGTATTTTTTAAAACCAAACCTATTTAAAATATTATCACATATTAAATATATTATTAGATCTCTAAACACATAGGAAGGCATTTTATTTTATAGAGGAAATAAAAGTCAGATTAAAAATAAATATGTCTTAAAATAAATTAATCTTTAGGTGTTAGTTAAGAGGAGACTTGATTGTTATTAAATGAAAAAACATCTATCATTGACTTATAAGTCATAATACAATAATAAGTACGCTAAATAGTTAATAACATAAAAGACAAGCCATTGATATCATGAGGAACAATGTGTATAATCTACACGTGAATTTTTACTAAAAGCTAAAAAATGAAAAAACAGGTCCAGCAGAAGCTGTTAATTACCTCCAAATTCAAACTTTGGCTACCAAAACAAGTATATATCTTAATCGTAAGTACTTCCAAATTCAAAATGTCATTAGGGAAAAAACATCTTAAACGTAAATCTCAAAATGAAAATCCACACATATTTTACTATGTAATATTTTGTCCATAAATTAATGATATTAGAATATTTTTTTCTTAAAAAGTCCTGTTCGTAACAACTTACTTATCTATTAAAGATATTACTAAATATTTACATAACTGCGTATATTAAATAATTATTTTATATTTTATGAATATACAAATATAATTTATATATATATATATATATATTAAACATTCGTCTAAGTCCGTTTTTCTTGGAAATGAAAAATTTTTAGATCAATAATTTTTTTAATCATCTAATTTTATATTTTGTTATATATATATATATATATATATATATATATATATATATATATATATATATAATATAAATAAAATAAAATAACAAGTTTATCTTTTGTAACATATATTTTATATATGTTATATATGTTATATATCTCATATTTTCATAATTTTTAAAATTTTTTAACACTCATAATATTTTATATTGTAATATGATTCTTAAATTTCATAAATCCGTATCTTAATTAAATAAAATAAATGTTTAATATATATATATATATATATATATATATATATTTTAGGAGATAAAAAATGAATCGAATCGAAGAAAAATAGGCAGTGAGGAAAGTGAAAGTATACAAAAGGGTCAAATAAAGGAATGAGACTCATGTAAAGTATACCTCTTGAGAAACTTTTGTCAATGGAGTGGGTGGAGTAAACGCGAACATTGTATCTACATTACTTGAGAGATTAGTCGAAGACACCACTGTTAGACTCTCTAGTCTCGAATGATTATCTAAGGTTACGAATGAAAAATTAATGCAATGCTATAATTGAAAGTAAACACACTGAATTCAACTAAAGAACCAAAACATGAAATTATAAATTAAGCCAACCTAAAATAACGAAAATACTGAAATTACTAAACATAACTACCTAGCTTATGTTTTATTGGATTTTCACTTATAAATGCAATCTAAGACAAGAATTAAACTGTAAACACAAAAAACAGTGTAATCCAATAAATATGAACAAAAATTGAGTAAAATTGAAAATTAAAGCTTGAAAAACGTAAATTGCGAAAACGTCTATCTGTCCTGAACTAAGTCAACTTCAAAAATTGTCTAATAGTGTGTTTGGACAAGGCAATTTAAGAGAGTAATTAATTTGTTTAGAGATTTTGAATTTTTTTTGAAGTAAAAAATGACTTATTTGGATGAAGAAATTAAGAGAAAATTGAAATTGAGAAATTTTAAAAATACATTTCAAATAACTAAAATACTAGAATTTGAAATTCACTCAAACAAGAAGAAAATTGAAACTCTACAATTTATGGAAGTCCTCATTGTTCAAGATGAAAAAAGGTTGAGGCCGACTGACAATCGACCAGGATCGACTCCGTCGAATTCAGTCAAATTTTAATTAGTGCAAACTTGGCCAAAATTTGGTCTAAACTGACATGGCTAAGTTCGGCCAAATTTCAGTTAGTACCGACTCCACCGAATTCGACCAAGTTCGGCCATATTTTTGCTAGGGCCAACTCGACCGAATTCAGTCGGGGCCGACTCAATCAAAATTTTGTTGGGACTAACTCGACCAAATTCAGCCAAGTTACGAGCAAATTTTGGTTAGGGACGATTTGACCTAATTCGACAAGAGCAGACTCGACCGAAATTTGACCAGTACTGACTCAAGAATTTGGTCAAATTTGACAAGTTCATCCGATTGAAATTTGGCCAAATTTGACAAAGTTGACCTTGGCCGAAATGTGGTTGAATTAGGCAAAGTCAACCTTGACCAAATTATATTGAAACGACCTCGAGCGAAATTTTGGCCAAATATGACATAGTTGACCTTGAGATAAATTCGATCGAAATGACCCCGTTTGAAATTCAGCCAAATTTTTTTGAGTTGACCTTGACGGAAATTTCACAAAATTTGGTCGAGTCAACACCAACAGAAATTTGGCCGAGACGACATCATTCAAAATTTGGCCGAATTCACCCAAACCGAAGATTTGAAATTTAGTTGAGTTAGCCCCAACTGAAATTCAGTCAAGTCGACCCTGACCAAAATTTAGCCGAGTCGACCCTATTCGAATCCCACTGAGTCGTCCCCGGTCCAAATTTGCATAATGCGGCGGAGTTGGCCTAACCAAAATTCGACCAAATTTGACCAAATCGACCTTGGTGGAATTCGACTGAGTCGACCCCGACCTAAATTTGGTTAAATTGGACTGAGTTTACGCCAGCCAAAATTTGACTGAATTTAAATATTTTAAGTTGACTCTTATATTTTTTAAATTTAATTTCAAAATTTTATATATTAAAATAAGTATTGTTAAAATAAATTTTTACTCATAAGAAAAATTCAATTATTTTATCCAAACAAGAAATTGAAATGTAAGCTATTCTAATTAGTCTATCAAAACAGATTATTTAGAAAATTTAGAAAATGAAAAGAATTCAATTGCAAGAATTTCAAATGATATATATATATATATATATATATATATATATATATATATATATTTTTTATATATAT